>CEQM01018054.1_pt1 | contig 26607 bp, 22 predicted proteins | sample 531111 | NCBI WGS metagenome assembly CEQM01 (sample SAMEA2621278, study PRJEB7988) | marine metagenome | biome: marine biome (ENVO:00000447); feature: deep chlorophyll maximum layer (ENVO:xxxxxxxx); material: "saline water (ENVO:00002010), including plankton (ENVO:xxxxxxxx)" | depth 120 m
AATCAGGGTCTCAATCCGATTTATAAAGATAATTATTTCAACGCACCTTTATATACTGTTCAACTTGGGGATACTATAGAGTACCAGGATGCTTTAGTTAAGTCAATTATAAATAATAAGATAACATACCTTGGTAATGAAACACCTGTTGAAATTGTTGTTGAAGCTAAAGGAATGATCAATAAAGAACTAATATTAGATGTGTATAATGATGAAAAACAATCTATTTATCATCAAAATATTGTTGTTAACGATTCTTATTATGTAGATAATTTTCAGTTTTTTATTTCTCCTGAAGAACCAGGAATAAAAAATTATCATGTTTCTTTACAGTCCAATGAAATTGAAAAAAACACATTTAATAATGAGAAAGATTTTTTTATAGATGTTATAGACGATAGAAAAAGAATCTTATTATTATTTTCTCATCACCATCCAGATATTGCTGCTATTCAAGAAAGTTTAGCATCTCATGACCAATATGAAGTGCATTCTCATTGGTTGTCCGATTTGAATCCTAAACAATTTAATTATACTGAAAACAATGGATATAGTTTAATTATTGCTCATCAATTGTCCACTGAATCAGAACTTAATAAATTGAAATATTATAACAAAGTTCCTATTTTACATATTATTGGTTCTCGGTCTAACTTAAACACTTTTAATCAATTTCAGGATTTTATAAAATTTAAAAATATTGACAAATCGTTCGAGTACTCAAATGTTTCTTTAAATACTACTTTTTCCTCATTTTTAATTAACGATTCATTGTCAAATTTCTTATCCTTATCGACTCCATTTTTAACTCCATTTTCTGAAATTGAATCAAACTCTTTTGTAGATGTTTTACTTTATAAAAAGATTGGTTCATTAAATACAGAAAGACCGGTTTTATTTTTTACAGAAAATAATTATAAAGCTGGATTTTTATTAGGAGAAGGTCTTTGGCGCTGGAGGTTAAATGACACATATTTAAATAATAGTAATAGTTTATTTAATCATTTTTTAAGTCAAGTTACTCAGTATCTATTGTTAGATGAGGATAAAGACCGATTTCACGTTAACTTTGACCCTGTCTATCAATCAAGTCAACGTGTAATTTTTGAAGCAGAGTTATATAATAAAAATTTTGAATCAATCACATCTATTGATATTGAGATGCAATTGACAGATTCATTAGGAGTTAATTATCAATATCAATTTATAGTTGTTGATAATAAATACCATTTAGATGTTAGCTTACCAGATGGTAAATATGAGTTTATTGCAACCGCAGATTTTAACAATGAATTGTTTGTGAAAAAAGGAAAAATTATTATATCCAATTTTGATATTGAGTCTAGAGATTTGGTTGCTAAAGATAATCTCTTATTAGATTTAGCACTACAGAATAATGGTCATATGATTACAAAGGATAGTTTGACTCAATTAATAGATGGTATTATATCTTTACCGACTTTTAAACCAAGAGCATATTTTAATTATTATTACCAATCATTAATTAATTTCCAGTCGTTATTAGTATTAATATTATGCACTCTATTCATAGAGTGGTTTCTAAGAAGAAGGTATATAAACTATTAATATAAATTGATTATAATGCTGATTTCTAATTATGAATCTTAAAATGTTTCATATCAAATTTTAATAATTATTTTGCATACATTTTGTATTAAATAAAATGAAAGTAAAACATATTATATATTATATTTTGTCTAGGTTTGGTATGTTAAAAAATAAATATATCTTAGCTGTAGATTCTAGTTGTAGAATCAATCTCTTATAGCAAGAAAATATTTGTTTGCTATTTTAAGGTAATTAAAACAATATTTAAAAAAAATAGATATTATGAATGAAAAATTAAATTCTTTAGGTTTAATCGGCTTGTTTGCCTTTATTTTTATTTTATTATTTGGTACTAGAATGACATATACGGTTGGTCCAGGTGAAAAAGCTATCGTATTTCAGCGATTTGGTCAAGGACTTGACAAAGAGAATGTGAAACATCAAGGTTTCCATTTAATTGCACCTTGGAATGAAAAATATATTTATAATGTTAGGATACAAGAAGATTTATCTATTATGGAGGTTCTTTCAAAAAATGGATTAACCATTAAAACAGAATTATCATATCGATATAAACCATTTGATAATAAAATTGGATATGTTCATGATGAATTAGGTTTAAATTATCATGAAAACATTATTATACCGGAAATTAGATCAGTAACAAGAGAGGTAATTGGGGAGTATCTACCAGAAGAACTATATTCAACTAAAAGAGAGGTGATTGAAGATGAGATTTATGAAAGAACTAAAGTATCTTTAGCACAGAAAAATTTGTTACTAGATGCTGTGTTAATAAGAGATGTTACATTGCCTAAAACCTTACAGGATGCTATTGAGAATAAATTAAAACAAGAGCAAATGTCGTTGGAGTATGAATTTAAAATAGAACAGGCAGAAAAAGAAGCTCAAAGACAAATTATTGAAGCTCAAGGAAAAGCCAAATCAAATCAAATTTTAAGTGTGAGCTTAACAGACAATGTTCTTAAAGACAAGGGAATTGAAGCGACTGTTAAACTTTCAGAGTCACCAAACAGTAAGGTTGTAGTCGTAGGTGCTGGTAAAGATGGTTTGCCTTTAATTTTAGGAAACAATTAATTAATTTTTTTTAATTGTTTTTCAAGTATAAACATTTTGTCCCTATGTTGTGCCGCGTCGATAAAATTCATTGATATTGCAGATGAATTCATAAGTTTTCTTGTTGTTTTAATCTCTTCTTTTAACTCTTTTATTGATAGTGACTTTATATCTAATGAAGATATTGATTCTTGTTTTTTAGCATTATTAGTTTCTAGGAGAGTGTTTTGTTGAACCTTTTTTTGTAATGGTTTTGGTGTGATTCCATGTTCTATGTTGTATGATTGCTGAATTTCCCTTTTTCTGTTAGTCTCATTGATAGTATCTTGCATAGATTGTGTTATATGATCAGCATATAATATACTTTGACCATGAATATGTCTTGCAGCCCTTCCAATTGTTTGAATAAGAGATTTTTTTGATCTTAAAAATCCTTCTTTATCAGCATCCATAATCGCCACCAAAGAGACTTCTGGTAAATCTAGACCTTCTCTTAATAGATTCACGCCAATCAATACATCTACTGTACCTAGTCTTAAATTTTTCATAATTTCAATTCTTGCTATCGTATCAATATCAGAGTGTATATATGTAGCATTTATTCCTGAATCAATCAAATATTTACTTAATTGTTCAGCCATTTTTTTTGTTAATGTAGTAACTAGAACTCGTTCTTTTTTTTTGATTCTTATATCTATTTCATTCAGCAAATCATCAATTTGATTTTTAGATTCACGAATCATAATTTCAGGTTCTAATAATCCAGTTGGTCTAATCACTTGTTCTATAATATTTTTTTCACATCTTAATAATTCATAATCGGATGGTGTAGCACTTACATATATAGTTTGCTTATTAATATTTTCAAACTCTTCAAAAGAAAGAGGCCTATTGTCTAATGCAGAAGGTAATCGAAAACCATATTCTACTAATGTTGCTTTTCGGGATTTGTCTCCTCCGTACATGGCTTTTACTTGAGGAATAGTGACATGACTTTCATCTATTATTAATAAGAAATTATCTGGAAAGTAATCCATTAAACAGAAAGGTCGTTCACCTTCTTTTCTACCATCAAGATATCTAGAATAATTTTCAATACCTGTGCAATATCCTAGCTCTTGAATCATTTCAAGATCATAGTTCACTCTTTCTTCTATTCTTTTAGCTTCATTATGTTGATGATTTTTTATAAAAAATTTAACTTGATTAGTGAGTTCATTTTTAATCTTTACAATTGAATTTTTGATATTATCTTTTGATGTAATAAATATATTAGCAGGTGTTATTTGAATTTGTTTTTGTTGTGTTTTTTGTTGTGTTTGCAGATTGACCTTTTCTATAAAATCTACTTGATTACCCCAAAAATGAATTTTATAATGAACATCTTCATTAGTTGGGTGTATTTTAAGTGTGTCACCAGTCATTTTAATTTGTCCTTTTTTGACATCGGAATCTTTTGTTCTCGTATATAATGCTTCAATTAAATCATTGATCATATCTTTTCTTTGATAAATTTCCCCACTCTTAATTGTAATTGTTTTTTCTTGAAAAAATACAGGATTCCCAATACCATAAATACATGAAACAGATGCTACAACTATTACATCATTTTTTCCAGATAATAGACTAGTTGTTGCTTTCATGCGAAATTTTTCTATTTCTTCATTTATTGATAAATCTTTTTCTATATATGTATTGGTGGCTGGCAAATATGCTTCTGGTTGATAATAATCATAATAAGAGACAAAATATTCTACACTATTATGAGGAAAAAATAATTTAAACTCTTCATATAATTGTGCAGCTAGAGTTTTATTATGACATAACACTAAAACAGGTTGATTATAATTTTTAATAACATTTGCGATTGTAAATGTTTTACCTGAGCCAGTTACTCCTTTTAAGCATTGGTGTTTAGTATTTTTATTTAATCCATCTTGAAGAGATTGAATTGCTTCTGGTTGATCACCAGTAGGATGATATGTTGCATTTAATTGAAACATTATATCTTTTTTAAGCATTTTGTCCATATTTTAAACGATGCCTCTGCTTGAGCGACAAACATTTCTTGACCATTTATGATTGTTGCGCCTTTTTTTTCCACTGTTTTTAAAAACATAGTCTTTTTAGGATTATATATTAAGTCAATAAAGTGGTGCTTATTGGATATTAAATGATAGGGAAGTATAGGTTTAGTATTAATATTTGGGTATTGTCCAACTGGTGTTGTATTAATAATTAACTTAAAATCGGATATTACATTATTTATATCTTGGTAGCTTAACATATTATATTTTGGCTTTCTCGAGACAATAGAATAAGTTATCTGTTTTTTATTTAAAACATATGAAATTGTATTTGATACTCCACCCGAACCGAGTATTAAGGCTTGAATATCTTGATGTAAAGATATCTTCTGTAATAGTTTCTCAAAACCGATAATATCAGTGTTATATCCAATTTTTTTTTTAGTTTTCGGATTGATAAATACTGTATTCACGGATTGCGTTTTATTTGCTAACACATCTAATTCATCTAGGTGTTGTATAATTTGTTTTTTATATGGTTGCGTGACATTTAGTCCTACTAATCCTTCATTGCATATTATGTCTAATTCACGTATGTTTTTTAAGTCATATAAATTATATGAAAACTTATCAATTTTTTCTTTGTTAAATTTATTTTCAAAGTATTTTTTTGAAAAAGAATGTGTTAAAGGTGTTCCAACTAAACCTAGTTTATACATGCTCATCTTTTTTTGCAAACTTCTCTAATATCCTTATTGTAATAGCACCTAGTATAATGATGATAATAGCATAAAAATCAGCACTACTCTCAAAATTTGGATAGGACAGTTGATTTAATAAACTGGTTGAAGATTCGTCTATGATATTAGTTTTTTTCCATGGCCAAATCCATAATAATGAACCCGTAATGAACCCAGTTAATATTGAAAATGTTATGTTTTTATATTTTTTTAGCAGCCATTTTATTATACGACTAAATATTAGTATTCCTGCTATATGTCCAATTAGAAATGTAACAAATAATTTCAAGTAAATATAAATTTCGTCATTACTATAATATTTTGGTTGTGTTAAATAATGTAAAGTATCAGATATTAATAATTTATAATTACCTAAAAGTAATAATAAATAAGATCCTGAAAGACCTGGTATTAACATCCCAGCAACACCTATAACACCACACAAGAAAACAAAAAATAAATTTTTATTTTCTTCTACAGAGGGATTCATGAGAAACAGTATTAAAGATATTATTAATCCAAAGAAAAAAAATATAATTTCTATTATTTTCCATTTGTTGATGTATCGCGATATATATAATATAGAAGCAAGAATAATTCCAAAAAAGTAGGACCAAGTATATGTTTCATAATGACTGAAAAGATATTGTAGCAAATGAGCAAGGCTAATAGAGCTAATGATTATACCTATTATTATTGGTAGTAAAAAATTTAAAGAGAGGTGTTTGTTTAGTAATTTAAAATCACGTTTTGTAATTATCTTCACAACTTTTAGATCAATCTTTGTCAAGATATTAATAATTTTTTCATATACTCCTAGTATTAGAGCTAAGGTTGAACCTGATAATCCAGGAATAATATTCGCTATTCCAATTAAAACTCCTTTTAAAATATTTATTAAAAATTCACTCAAACTGTGGCTTTATTTGATGTTACTTCCAAATATGCAGAGTAACCCCCTTGTAGATTAAATATATTATTCAAGCCAAATTGCTTACTTAACATGTAGATTACAGCTGCCGCTCTTCTTCCTGTTTGACAATAGATGATAACTTGTTTGGTTTGATTGATTTTGTTAGTAGAGTGTAGTATTTGATCCATAGGGATATGAAGGGCGTTAATATTTCCATTCTCATATTCATATTGTTCCCTGATATCAATTACCTGAATTTCACTTCTATTCATTTTTAAAAAACTATGTATTGAAATTTCGTTCATATTTCACGATTTTAAAAAGTTAAAAAAAGTATCACCTCTTAAACCTAATCTTAAACATTCTAGCGGAATTACATCATTAGTGCTAATATTTCCTAGGTTAACATTTGCTCCTAATAGTTTAATAAAGAACACTTGTTGCTTTTTTTTAGGTGCTTCCCATAGTATTTTGTCTTTTGGTACTTTGGTGAGTATTTCTTCTATTAAATCAGATCGCACTTCACCACCACTTCTATATAATCCGACATTACCACTTTCTCTTGCTTCAGCAATAACTTTCCATGAGCCTGCTTCAATTTCTTTTTGCATTAATTGGATCCATTTAGAGGGAGCCATAATTTTATTAGAACTTTTGTATCCAACCTCTGAAAAAACAGTTATTTTTTGATTTGATAAGTTATTTATGTATTCACATTTTTTTTCATGATTCATTTTTATACTCCCATCAGATATTTCAACTGTATCTAATTCCAATTTTTTAATAAATTCACAATACTCTTTAAACATATCTCTTATCAAGAATGCTTCAAATAATGTACCCCCTAGATATACCTTAATACCATTTTTTTTATATAGTTTAATTTTAGTTTTTAAATTCTTTGTTACTAATGCAGTCCCAAAGCCAAATTTTACAATATCAATAAATTGACTACTAGAAGAAATCATGGCTTCCGCCTCCTGAGTAGATAGCCCTTTGTCCATCACCATTGTTAATCCTTTTTCTCTTGGCTTTAAAGGCCTTTCGGGTATATTGGGTAGATTAATCATATTATCCATGAATTAAAAGAGCAAAAGTATTAAAATGATAAGAATCTTTTATCAATACTGAAAAAAAGTTATTTACATTTGTGATGTTAAATTATTTTATGACTTTAATTAAATCTGTTTCTGGTGTTAGGGGCATAGTTTTTGACAATGATTCTCAAGGGTTATCCTCTTTCGAAATTACTCATTGTATTAACCAATTTTGTCTTTGGATATTTATTCAATTAAACAATCAGCAATCCTCATTGTATGCTCAGTATGGATTTAATTCTAATAATATTAAAATTGCTATTGGTAGAGATGGACGACTAAGTGGTCGAAGAATATCTAAAATATTGACTGACACCATCATAAGTTTCGGTTATGATGTAATTGACTTAGAGTTAACTACCACACCATCTGTTCAATTAGCTGTTATTCATGAGAATTGTCTTGGGGGTGTGATGATTTCAGCTAGTCATAATCCAATTGAATGGAATGGTTTAAAATTGCTAAATTTTAAAGGTGAATTTTTGTCAAAAAAAGAGGGTTTAGATGTGTTTAGTCTACAATTAGATAATAACATATTACGAGAGAAGCAGTCTATATTAAAACGAACAGGTGATGTGATTTCTAATATTGATTATAAGGAGAAACATGTGGAATCCATTCTAGAATTAGAAGCTGTTGATGTTCATAAAATTAAGTCTAATAAGCTTAAGGTTGTTGTTGATGGTATTAATTCATCAGGTGGAGTATATGTACCTTTTCTATTAAAAAAAATGGGAGTAGATGTAGTTGAATTAAATTGTTGTCCAGATGGAAATTTTCAACATGATCCAGAGCCAATACCGAAAAATTTAGAAGCTTTATGTGAGAAAGTAAAACAAACAAAAGCTGATTTAGGTATTGCTGTTGATCCAGATGTAGATCGGCTTGTTTTGGTGTGTGAAGATGGTTCTTTTTTTGGTGAAGAATACACTATTGTTTCTATTGCTAAATATATATTATCCAAGTATCCTGAATCTAGTGTTGTTTCAAATTTATCAACAACTAAAGCAGTCCAAGATATTGCTGTTGAATTAGGAGCCAAGCATTTTGAATCAGCGGTAGGAGAGATTAATGTCGTTCAACTAATGAAAGATAAAAAATCAATTATTGGAGGCGAGGGTAGTGGTGGAGTTATTTTTTCACCTGCTCATTATGGTAGGGATGCTCTTGTAGGTATTGCTCTTTTTTTAACGTATTTATCAGAGTCTAATCTTTCTGTAAAAGAATTAAAATCATCTCTACCTTCTTACTTTATGTTAAAAGAAAGAATATCTATATCTGAAAATAAGACATTTGATTTTGATCTTTATATTCAAGATCAGCTTGAGTATTGCAATACTCATAATCAACAATTCTCATTAATTGACGGTATTAAGATTTATTATGATTGTGGTGCTTGGTCTCATGTTCGTGCGTCCAACACCGAACCTTTAATTAGGTTAATCTTAGAATCTAATAGTAAAAAGAGAATTATGGAATTAAAAAAACAATTAATTTCTACTATAACTAATTATTTAAAATAAATTTGCACTTGATGAAAGTATATTTAGATAATGCAGCAACTACAGCTTTAGATCCTGAGGTGATTTCGATTATGTCGAAATCAATGGAACAAGATTATGGAAATCCTTCGTCTAGCCATTCTTTTGGACGTAGTAGTCGATCAGTGATAGAAACATCTAGACGCACTATAGCTACTTTATTGAATGCAGAGACATCCGAAATATTTTTCACCTCTAGTGGTACAGAAGCAGATAATATGGCAATTAGAGGTGCTGTTAGGGATGCTGGTGTTAAGCATATTGTTACCTCTAAAATAGAGCATCCTGCGGTATTAAATACGGTAGCACATTTATTGAGAAAAAAAAAAGTCACAGTAGATTATGTGAATATTAATGAATTAGGAGAAATTGATTTAGAGAATTTAGCTCATATTCTATCTAAGAATAGTAATGTTTTAGTTAGTTTGATGCATGGAAACAATGAAATCGGTAATTTATTAGATTTAGAAAAAGTAAGTCAAATTTGTCAAGAACATAATGCATTATTTCATTCTGATACAGTACAAACGATAGGCCATTATAATTTTGATCTGAAAAAAATAAAAATAGATTTTCTAACTTGTTCAGCACACAAATTTCATGGACCTAAAGGTGTAGGTTTTTTATATATTAATAAGGATGTTAATATCACTCCTCTCATTCATGGTGGTTCTCAAGAGCGTAATATGCGAGGTGGTACAGAATGTGTGTATGGTATTACAGGCTTAGCGAAAGCTATGGAAGTTGCATATAGAGATTTAAGTGACCATCAAAAACATATTGAAAAGTTAAAAGAACATATGCTTCAAGAAATAAAAGATAGATTACCATTTGCATCATTTAATGGTTGTTCTTCTGATTTAAAGAAAAGTATGTATACTGTGCTTAGTATCTCTTTTCCAATGGAAGAGCATAGTAACTTATTGTTATTTAATTTGGATTTACTTGGTGTGTCTTGTTCTGGTGGTAGTGCATGTAGTTCAGGAGCAGTTAGTCAATCTCATGTTATCTCAGAAATCTCCACTCAAAATGGTCCAGTAGTTCGATTTTCATTTGGTAAATTTAATACATTCAAAGATGTAGATTTTGCAATTCAGCAACTATGTAGTTTATTTAATTAATAATAATGCAATCGTCTTACTTTGGATATATATTTTGCTAAACGAATAACCTGTTTAGTATATCCAAACTCATTATCATACCAAATGTATAATATTACATTTTTACCATTTTTTGAGCTAATAGTAGCTGGAGCATCAAAAATAGCGGCACCTTCATTCCCAATAATATCACTTGAAACTAACTCAGTATTCATCGAGAATTTTATTTGATTCACTAATGGTCCTTCTAAAGCAGCTGTTCTCATTAGTTCTTTGATTGTTTCAGATGATATAGTTTCTTCTATATCTAAATTAATAATTGCTAATGAGCCATTTGGGGTAGGCACACGAATAGCATTTGCAGTTAATTTATTTGCTAAATCTGGTATTACCTTTGTGACTGCTTTTCCAGCCCCAGTTGATGTGATTACCATATTAATTGCTGCTGATCGACCTCTTCGACTTTTAGAATGCATATTGTCAAGTAAATTTTGATCATTTGTATATGCATGTATAGTTTCAATATGACCTTTATTGATAGTATGGTTGTCACTAATTACTTTGAGTATAGGTGCTATAGCATTTGTTGTACATGATGCTGCTGATATAATTATGTCATTTTCAATATCAATTACAGATTGATTGACCCCATAGACTATATTAGGTATGCCCGTTCCTGGGGCAGTAAGTAAGACCTTATTTACGCCATCTAATTTCAGATGATTTTTTAAGCTTTCATAATCTTTATATACACCAGTATTGTCGATTAATAGTGCATTATTAATTCCATATTTGTTTAATTGATATTTAGTCTTTTCATCGAAAAATTGTATTTTTTGTCCATTGATCACAATGTATAATTCATCCTCATTAATTTCTATTGAACTAGAAAATGATCCATGGACAGAATCTTGACGTAATAATGCACATCGTTTTTTTAAAGATACGGCATCAATTTTTCTCAAAATAACTCCTTTTAATCTTAATTGTTGTCCTTTTCCTGCTTGTTTAATTAGCTCTCTTGCACATAATCTACCAATTCTTCCAAATCCATATAAAACTACATCTTTAGAATGCTGAGATTTATCCGTCGAATTTTTAATAAAACCAATTTTTGTATTTAAAAAATCTAATTTATTTAAGTCTTTCGTGTTTTCATTATTATACTCATATGTTAATTTTCCAATATCAATTTTAGCTGGCGCTAAATCCATAGTTGTTAATGTCTTCGCTAGTTTTGCTGAATCAAAAATATTAATAGGTTTTTTTACAAAATTACTAGCGTATTGATGAAACCTTAAAATATCAGAGACATTTTTGTCAATTAAATGTTTTCTAAAAAGGACAAGTTCAATTCCTTTGCTATATAGTAAGTTGCCTACCGAATTAATGAGATCTGTGGCGGCTTTTTCTTCAGCTATAAATGCATCGAGTTTTTCAGAATAATTTTGTGTCATGTTCTTAAAATAGTATTGGTTTTAAAAATAGAAAAAAATATATAATCAAAATTAGTTTTTTATTTATTTATTTTTGCAATTATAACATAGATTATTTTCCATGGCAACTTTTTTCAAGTACAATTCTTGCGGTAATGATTTTATTATCATGGATAATAGAGATGAAACATTCTCTATTAGCACAAATTACATCAAAAAATTATGTGATAGAAAATTTGGAATTGGTGCTGATGGTTTCATATTATTAGAAAAAGATGAGTCAGCCGATTATTTTATGAATTATTTTAATTCTGATGGATTAATGTCATCTTTTTGTGGTAATGGTAATTTATGTTGTGGGCATCTTGCATATCATTTAGGTATTTTAAATAAAAAAAATAAGGGAACTTTTTCTACAAGAGAAGGAGTGTTTGATCTTCAAGTCGACGATCACAATATTTCAATATCTATGCCTGATGTACTCGATTATATTATTTCTACAAAAGATTTTCAACACTTTATTATTAATACGGGATCTCCTCATTATATAAGTTTCAGAGATTCTGTAGATAAAATTGACATCAATAAAGAAGGCCGTATGATCAGGAATTCACCATTATATATAAAGGAAGGTGTTAATGTAACTTTTGTAGCTAGCTCATTATTTCCTAGTGTTAAGACAATGAATTTAGCAGATCAATCAGTAATAAGTATTAGGACTTATGAAAGAGGGGTAGAGTCAGAGACGTTATCTTGTGGTACAGGTGTTGTAGCCGCAGCACTATCAGAAATAATTTATTATGCTGGATTTTTAGATTCAGATAAAATAAAAAACTCACTTCATCATGCTACGAAAGTAAAGACATTAGGTGGTATATTAAATGTTGATTTTAAATGTGATTATAAAAAAAATAACGAGTTAGTGAATTTTAATTTCTCGGATATTATTTTATCCAATAGAGTTAATATGGTTTTTCAAGGTCATTTACTTATTTAGAAATATTTAAATGCGGATTTTAATTAGTGCTTATTTCTTTATTATATTTTGTTCTTGCAGTAACAAACCTAGCACCTATTTAAATATTGCGGAATCTGTTAATTATATCGGAATGAATCAATGTGCTGCCTGCCATCTTGATAAGTATGAATCTTTTATTCAAACAGGTATGGGTAAATCTATGAGACCTGCATTAAAACAACATAGTTCATCTTTTTTATCCCATGTTTTATATGACAGTATTTTACAACTACATTATGATCCTCATTGGAAAAAAGATACATTATTTCTCCATGAATACCAGATTAAAGCTGATGACACCATACATTCTTTGAAAAAGAAAATTGATTATATTATTGGTTCTGGACACCATACTAATTCTCATATTTTTGAGAATAATGGCTATCTATATCAAGCCCCTTTTACGTATTATATTCAGGATTCTATTCTTGATTTTCCACCTGGATTTGAGAATGATAAAAATAGTAGATTTTCACGTAAAATGGGGATTGAATGTATAGCTTGTCATAATGCATATCCTGACTTTGTGTTAGGTTCAGAAAATAAATATGAACACATACCACTAGGTATAGATTGTGAAAGATGTCATGGTCCTGGTCAGTTGCATGTGGAAAATATTCAAAAGCATAATATAATTGACACCAGTAAGCATATCGACTATTCTATAGTTAACCCTAGTAACTTATCGCCAGAATTACAGAATGATATGTGTGCTCGATGTCACTTGCAAGGTAATGCGGTTTTGCAAGATCATAAATCATTTTTTGATTTTAAACCAGGAATGTATTTAAGGGAGGTTATGGATGTTTATTTACCTAGATATGAGGGTCATGTAGATTCATTTATTATGGCATCCCATTTTGATAGAATGAAATTGAGTAGTTGTTATATTAAATCTGATGGAGGACTTTCGTGTCTGAATTGTCATAATCCTCATATTTCTGTAAAACAAACAGATCACACTTTTTTTAATCAGAAATGTTTAGAATGTCATGCTAATTTTGATTGTGACGAAGAATTGCATGAGAAACAAAAAAATAATAATAACTGTGTGCAATGTCACATGAGAACTTCTAATACTATTGATATTCCTCACGTTAAGATCACTGATCATAAAATCAGTACTCATCATAGCATAGATACGACTAAAATATATAATGGAAATTTTTTAGGATTAGTTTGTGTTAATAATGATAATCCTACTTATGAGAGTATTATACAAGCGTATTTACAACAGTATGAAAGATTTGAACCTTACCAGTATTATCTAGATTCTGCTCAATATTATTTAACAAAAATAGACTTAGAGACTAAAAGAGGTATTTACACACATATATACTATTTGTTTTTAAAAAATGATTATGACTATATTATTAAAGAAGTTAATCGTATCGGTTTAGATTCCCTATTAAACTACTATTTTATTACTAAAGATTATAGTAATCAAGATGCTTGGTCATGCTATAGGATAGGTGAGGCTTTTTTTCAAAACGATCAATTTGTTGAGGCAGAAAAGTTTTATCAGCAATCAGTCAAGCTGGCTCCATATAATTTAGAGTTTCGAAATAAATATGGAGTTTGTTTATTTAATCAAGAGAAATTAGAATTTGCAATAGATGAATTTAAGTTTATTATTAATGAGGATAATAATTTTGTGTCTGCATACACCAATTTAGGCTATTTAAGCTTAAAATTAGGAAAAAGAAAAGAAGCACTAATGTATTATAATTATGCCCTGACATTAGATCCCGGGCATGAAAAAACACTTGTTAATAAAGCACAACTACTATTACTTGATAATAATAAAAAAGATGCTTTTATTTGTGTTGATAAATTATTGTTACTCAACCCTGATAGTGAAGAGGCCCAAATATTATTAAATATTCTTAATGAGATATAAGTTACTTTCCATAATACTATTTACTTTTATTTTTGTTGTCATATTTTTTATTAAACAAACGTATTTTAATAAGCCCATTTTAGATAGTGACTATGAATTTTATATTTCTTCAAATACTTCATTTGAAGAAGTCCAGAATCACATAGATTCTTTATGTGTAGATTTTCCTGTTATTCCCAAATTAGGTTTTAATCTTTTTTTAAAACAGAAGCGACTTGAGTATTGGTTTAAGCCTGGTCGTTATATTATAAAAAAAACATTTTCTATTAATGACGTTGTCAATAAATTAAGATCGCAGGTTCAAGATCCTGTAAATATTACTTTTAATAGCATGAATCATATTTCACCTGTATTTTCTATTGCTGGTCGAAAATTAGAATTAGATTCTATTGATTTAGTTAATTATCTAGATTCTGCCAATTTATCTTTGGATAGTCTCGCCTTTTTATTAATACCTAATACCTATGAAGTATTTTGGGATATTTCACCTAAAGAATTTTTTAATAGAATTCATTTTGAATATAACTCTTTTTGGAACTCCAATAGATTAGAAGCAGCTAATAAGCTTAATCTTTCTCAACAGGAAGTCTTTGTTTTAGCATCTATTATAGATAAAGAAGCTAGTCATATTGATGAAATGCCACGTATTGCTGGTCTTTATTTAAATCGATTGCAACAAAATTGGTTTTTAGCAGCAGATCCTACTATTATTTATGCTTATGAAAAAATATTTAATTCATCTATTAGACGCGTGAGAAATAAACATATTGATATGACTAAGTCATCATTTTTCAACACATATTATCATAAAGGACTACCTCCTTTCCCAATTTGTATACCCAGTTTCCAAGCATTAGATGCGGCGTTAAATCCGGAAGAGCATAAATATATGTATATGTGTGCAAGGCCTGACAATTCTGAATACCATAATTTTGCAACAAATTATTTTCAACACCAAAAAAATGCAGCTGCTTTTCATAAGTGGTTAAACAAAAGAAAAATCTTTTAATTGCTTATATTTGATTTTTGTTCTTTAGAATTATTATTACATAAGTTGCCTTATCGCTTTCTTAATGAAAGAGGAAAGTCCGGACAACATAGAGAACCATACTTCCTAACAGGAAGGATCTTTAGCAATAAAGATACAGCTAGTGCCGCAGAAAATAACCGCCATATTTGGTAAGGGTGAAAAAGTGAGGTAAGAGCTCACTGGATTTAATAGTGATATTAAATTTGGGTAAACCTTATGGGTTGAAAGATCAAATATACCAAGTTGTACTTGTGTACTAAGAGTTTCTCGCTCAATCTTGGAGGGTAGATCGATGTTGATTATACTAGTGATAGTATAGCTAGATAAATGATAAGGGTTTTGATTGAATTAAAATACAGAATCCGGCTTATAGACTTTATGTAAACTAAAGGGGGTATTTGCCCCCTTTTTTAATTTAAATCACCTAAATATCGTTCCGCATCTAAGGCAGCCATACAACCACTCCCTGCAGCTGTTACAGCTTGTCTGTAAATTGAATCTTGAGCATCTCCACTTGCAAACACTCCTGGTAGATTTGTTAATGAACTATCATGTTTGGTGATTAAATACCCTACTTCATCCATATTTAATTGACCTTTAAATATTTCGGTATTAGGATTATGCCCAATTGCTAAAAAGAATCCAGTAGCTGATATCATGAGTTCTTTTTTCTTTTCCCGATCTAATACTTTAATAGATTTTACTGTTTGATCACCCATTATCTCAATAGTTTCATGGTTAAATAACACTTCAATATTTTTAGTATCAAAAACTCTTTTTTGCATTATTTGGGATGCTCGCATAGTATTTTTTCTTACCAAGAGGTATACTTTATTGCATAATTTTGCTAAATATGTTGCTTCTTCTGCTGCTGAATCACCTCCTCCAACAACGACTACATCTTGATTTTTAAAGAAAAAGCCATCGCAAACAGCACAGGCTGATACTCCTGAACCCATATATTTTGTTTCAGAATCTAAACCAAGGTATTTTGCAGAAGCTCCCGTAGAAATAATTACAGTTTTAGTGTATATCTCCTCTTTATTATCTATAATTACTTTATGTGTTCCACCTTTTTCTTTTGAAAACAGAACTTCTGTGACTGTTCCAAAGATGATTTTTGTACCAAATCTTTCTGCCTGTTTCTTAAAGTCCTCCATCATTAAAGGACCGGTTACTCCATCAGGATATCCAGGGTAGTTTTCAACATCATTTGTTGTAGTTAGCTGACCTCCAGGCTGTATCCCTTGAATTAAAACTGGCTCTAAGTTGGCTCGAGACGCATAAATTGCAGCTGTATATCCAGATGGTCCGGATCCAATTATCAAACATTCAATCACTTTCATTATTTAAATTTTAATATATATTAATTATAGATTTTTTTACTTTTAGCAAATTTAAAATTTTTATTAAATAATTTATTCTAAAAAAACACATAAGAAGAATTAATTTGTTAATTATATTTGCAATCAATTATTTATAAATCACTTTTAATTAGTTTTGAATAAACGAACACCCTTCTATTCTTTACATAAGAAACATAGTGCTAAATTAGTTTCTTTCTCTGGTTATGAAATGCCTATACAATATAAAGGAATTGGGTTTGAGCATAATCACGTGAGGAATAGTGTCGGCATTTTCGATGTTTCTCACATGGCACAAATTCTGATTAATGGGGCTAATGCTTTTGCTTTAATTCAGAAAATTACCACTAATAATGCTTCTAAGCTAGTTGATGGAAAAATTCAATATTCATGTATGTTAAATCATAATGGGGGGATTATAGATGATTTATTAGTGTATAGAATGACTTTTGATCGATATATGTTAGTGGTCAATGCTGCTAATGCAGTCAAAGATTTTGATTGGATTTGTCTCAATAATAATTTTGATGTTGAAGTTTTAAATATCACTGAAGATAGAGGATTGTTAGCTATACAAGGCCCTCATTCTGAGATGGTTTTACAGAGATTGACTAATATAAACTTGAAAGATATTCCGTATTATTCCTTTAAAATTGGAGAATTTGCTGATTGTCCAGATGTAATTATTTCTAAAACTGGTTATACTGGTTCTGGTGGTTTTGAAATTTATTTAGATAAGAAATTTGCTGTAAAAATATGGGAAAGACTGTTTTCAGAGAATAGCATCTTAGAGCCAATTGGTTTAGCAGCACGTGACACTTTAAGATTAGAAATGGGCTATTGTTTATATGGTAATGATATTAATGATCATAGATCTCCAATAGAAGCAGGGTTGTCTTGGATTGTAGATATGAAAAAAGAGTTTATTGGTAAAGAAATAATTAAGAGTCAAATAGAGTTGGGAGTTAAGGAAAAGTTGGTTGGTTTTATTATGGAAGAAAGAGGTGTTCCTAGGAAGGATTATCAGATAGTAAATAAAAAAGGTTCTACTATAGGTGTTGTAACCTCAGGTACTATGTCCCCATTTTTTAATAAAGGGTTTGGTATGGGATATATTTTGAAAGAGGAAGCATTTATTGATAATTATATTTTTATTGTTATTAGGGATAAGAAAGTAAAAGCTAAAATTGTTAAGCCACCATTTTATGAAAAATAAACGAAAAATAGATATTTGTTTAACTCCATCTTTACTAAATTTATTTGATTTATCGAATAAACAGGTTGTAATTATTGATGTTTTTAGAGCAACCTCTGCAATGTGTGTTTTTCTCAATAATGGTGGTGATAAAGTGATCCCTGTTGCCACTGTAGATGAAGCTAAAAACTATAAAAAAAATAACGATAATAACATAAGTCATTATTTAGTCGCTGCTGAGAGAAATGGCTCCATTGTTCCAGGTTTTGATTTAGGTAATTCCCCTTTATTATATGATGGCAAAAATTTTAATGGATGTTCACTCGTTATTACTACTACTAATGGAACATTAGCTATTAATAAAGCTAAAACAGGTCATGTTAAAATGTTATTAGCTTCTTTTTTAAATGCGAGTGCTATTGTGAATTATTTGTCTTTAGCTAAAGAAGATGTATTAATTGTATGTTCTGGTTGGAAAGGGAGATGTTGTGTTGAAGATCTATTATTAGCGGGATGCTTATCTACACACCTATTGAACACATCAAAGTTTCATACAGATTCGGATTCAGTTTTATTGGCAAATAATACATATAATATAGCAAAGTTAGATATGTTTAATTTTTTAGCAAATTCTGCTTATAGAACAAGAATGAATTTAGATGATGATATTAAATTTTGTTTACAAAAAGATATTATGGATATTGTTCCAATGTGGTTTCCAATAGAGAAAAGTGTTACAGAATCTAATATTGGTTTTTTTTCTTTACGTAGTAATTAATTAATTTTTTATGAAATATGTTGCAAAAGAAGATGTAAAAAATTATCCGTTAATAGAATTTAAAGGACACATCCATCTTATTGATAACTATTCTGAATTAGAGCAATGCTGTGATATTATATGTAAAAAAACTATTATTGGATTTGATACTGAAACCAAACCCTCATTTAAAAAAGGAATTAGTTACAATATTTCTCTGATTCAATTAGCTGTAGATGATGATGTGTTTATTATTAGGATTGATAAAATTGGATTAGATAAACGAATTATTGATATTTTATCTAACTCCAATATATTAAAAGTAGGCATTGATGTTAAAAATGATCTCATAGGATTAAAAAAAATGCATAATTTTCAAGAAGCTAATTTTTTAGATTTAAATTCTCTGGCCACCGTGAAAGGATTTAAAAGTATTGGTGCAGTTAAATTATGTATTATGTTACTAGGATTTCGAATTAGTAAAAGGCAGAGGCTTTCTGATTGGTCAGCTGATATCTTGACTCCATCTCAACTTGAATATGCAGCTATTGATGCTTGGATTTGTCCTCAAATACTTCAATCTTTTAAAGATAAATTATTATATCCGTGATAATTGAAAATTGATTTTTTTCTCCAAAATCTGTATGCTTTTGTTCAACTTTCTTTTGAAAAACCACAATCCTTTATATGTTCTAACATATTTTGGAAATGGACGGGGTAATGTTTCAAAATTATTACCAGTTAACACTAAAGCATTAAATTTTAAGGACCCAGGAGTGTCTCCAATGTATGCAATTAAAAAATTATTTTTTAATTTAATTTTTTCCTGATTACTTAATGGTTGTTTCTGGTCTTTAAAGACATTTTTAAAATCATTATTTTGAATTTCATTAGAGAAAGTACTGTAAAAGAAGTAGACTGGACACAATGACCATTCTTTTTTAAATGTATTAATAATCTCTTCATTTAATTTGTTTTGTTTGTCTTGTTCTCGATTAGCCTGTTTTACCATTTTCTTGCTTGAGTAGTAGTCAATTAAATGCTCATTTGTTTGCAGTCTGACTAACAGTGCTCCATTTTTTATATTATATATTTCATTTTGTCCGTAAATATTCAGGCTAAAAGTGAAAAATATGATAAATAGAAACAATAAGTATTTCATTTGTTATAATTTGTATTAAATTAAAAATAATAAATATACTTTTGATATGCCCAGGATTAAGTTAAAATTACCCACTAAATTTCACTTTCAAACTAAATTACAACTTAGAATTTATGATATGAATTATGGTGCACATATGGGGAATGATTCTGTCTTAAGTATTATACATGAGGCTCGTGTACAATTTTTTCAATCTATCAATTTAGAAGAGCGTGATTTTTATGGCTTCTCGCTATTAATGGCTGATAGTGCTGTAGTATATAAAAAAGAAGGTTTTTATGGAGATCAATTAGATATTAAAATATCAGTTTCAGAACTGTATGATTATGGTTTTGAGCTTTTTTACTTAATAAAGAATGGTAATGATGAGATTGCTCGTGTGAAAACAGGTTTAGTTTGTTATGATCGAACAAAAAATAAAATTGTAAAAATCCCTCTTCATTTCATAAATACTTTTAGCTAACACATGTTTTAAATCATTGCATTAAATATTGCTTAAATGTGTTATTAATTACATTTACAATAAATATTATTTGTGTCGATTTTATTTATATAATTTAGTATTTTCATTGATTATATATTTTGTTTCAATTTTTTAGCAAAAATTCATTAATGCATAAATTAACATATAATTTCCTTTTTAGATTAATTTCAAATGGTATTCCACTTTTTTTTTCATTACTTTTTCTTTTCACTTTAGGCTTTGCTCAAACAAACGATACTTCTTTTCAATATCCAATTCCTTACAAACAATCTCATTTGATTCATTGGGCGGACAGCACATTAAATACTTTGTCGTTAGAACAGAAAATAGGTCAATTATTTATGGTTACAGCAACAGGAAGAGGATTAAGTGAGAGCTATTATAAAAAGATTGATAGCTTAATATTAAATTATCAAATAGGTGGTGTTCTTTTTCTACAATCTAATCCAGAAGAATTAACCAATTTGTTAAGTCGCTATAATAGACACTCTAAAATTCCACTTTTAGTCTCTATAGATGCAGAATGGGGCTTAGGAATGAGATTGGACAGCACCCAGTCTTTTCCATGGATGATGACCTTGGGAGCAGTTCAAGATGATAATTTAATTTATAATTTTGGTTCAGAAGTTGCTAGGCAATTAAAGCAGTTAGGTGTTCATATTAACTTTGCACCAGTGATTGATGTGAATAATAATCCGAATAATCCAATTATAGATAGACGAGCTTTTAGTTCAGATCCTAATCTGGTCAGTTCAAAAGGGTTAGCTTACATGTTTGGTTTACAAGATAATAATATATTAGCTTGTGCAAAGCATTTTCCTGGTCATGGCGATACAGAGACAGATTCTCACAAAAGTCTCCCTGTTTTATATCATGATAAGAATCGGTTAGATAGCATTGAATTTATCCCTTTTAAAGCATTGATTAATCATGGATTAGGTTCAGTAATGATAGCACATATGAATCTTCCTCTAATTGACACTTTAAATATTCCTTCTTCATTTTCAAATTATATTATCAATAATATTTTAAAGAATGAAATGGGCTTTCAAGGCCTAGTTATTAGTGATGCTTTAAATATGGATGCATTAGCTGCATATAGTAGCCCAGGTGAAATAGAATTGAATTCATTTTTAGCTGGTAATGATATTTTACTGTGTCCAGATAATATTTTTGAAGCTATCAATTTAATTCAGCAAGAGATTAATAAAAGTCCATTTCTACTAGAATATTTAGATCAAAGTTGTCGACAAATATTGATGTTAAAAAAATGGGCAGGAGTATTTGAGGTGGAAGCTCCAAAAAAGATGAATTTAACAACAGATAGTTCTGTGGTTTTAAATAGAGATTTGTCGCACAATGCAATTACTCTGTTAAAAAATCAAAATAACATTCTACCATTAGATAGTTTGCATGCTTTAAAGATTGCATATTTTTCTATGGGAGATGATAGTGGAGATATTTTTTTTAATAGGTTAAATAACTATGTACCAATTGACAAATATGTGTATCCTACTACTTTAGAAAAACAAAATACTGTGTTAAAAGATTTAGAAGCATATGATGTGGTTTTGGTTGGATTACATTATTCTAACAAGAATTTTTGGGAAAAACATCGTATGACACAAAAAGAATCCATCTTTTTATCAAGATTAAGTATGCAAAATCAGATTATTGTGAATTTATTTGGTCATCCACAAATTTTAAATTCATTAGATGTAAAAAATATACATGGTTTAATTCTTTCTTATCAAAACTCTACAGATTTCCAAGACTTAACAGCTCAATTAAATTTCGGATCAATTAATGCTACTGGTAGATTGTCTGTGAATACAAATAATTTTTTAGTAGGAGATGGGATTGATTTAGATGCTACACGCAACTTTGGATTTTCACTTCCTGCAGAAGTTGGAATGAATAAGGATTCTTTATCATATATTGATTCTATTGTTATTAACGCTATTAATGATAAAATTATGCCTGGTTGTCAAGTGATAGCTTCCAGGTATGGTAAGATTTTTTACAATCGTGCTTTTGGTTTTCATACATATGACTCTTTACAACCAGTAAGCGATACAGATTTATATGATATTGCTTCTATTACAAAAATAGCATCGGCAGCACCGATTTTAATAAATTTAGTAGATCATAATTCCATCAAATTGAATAAAAAATTAAAATATTATGATTCATTCCCTAGAAATGTAGCACTTCAAAATCTGAAAATAATTGATATTCTAACACATCAGTCCACATTGTCACCTTGGATTCCTTTTTGGACATATTTTAAAGATGATAATGATAATTTAATTGATGTTGCATTTGCAAAATCTTATTCAAAATCTTATAATATAAAGGTTGCAAATAGGTTATTTTTCAACTCTGATTATATAGACACTATTCAAGATATTATATATTCTTATCCACTTTTAGAAAAGAAGGAGTATAAGTATAGTGATTTAGGTTTTTATTTATTGCATCCTATTGTTGAGGATTTCTTAGGTCAGAGAATAGATGATTACCTTTATTCTAATGTTTATTATCCTATTGAAGCTTTGAGAATCACATATAATCCTAAATCAAAATTTGATTTATCATCAATTATTCCCACAGAAGAGGATGATTACTTTCGAAATCAATTAATTCATGGTTATGTGCATGATCAAGGTGCTGCATTATTTGGTGGTGTTGCATTGCATGCTGGATTATTTTCCAACGCTATTGATTTAATGAAATTAATGCAATTATATTTGGATAATGGTGATTATCTAGGTAGAAGTATTTTATCGTCGAATACAATTAATTACTTTACTACCTCTCATTTTAAAAAGAATCAAAATAGAAGGGGAATAATTTTCGATAAGCCTAGTATTGATCCTGAGGAGTCAGGACCAACTTGCGATTCTATTTCGACTCAAAGTTTTGGTCATTCAGGATGGACAGGCACATTAGCTTGGGCTGATCCATCAACAGAAATAATATATGTATTTCTTTCTAATGGGAGAGCATTTCCAAAAGAAAACTTAAAATTACTCAACGAAAATATTAGGACGAATATTCAAGATGTCATCTATAAATCAATATTATATTAATTATGAAATACTTTATTGTTCTTTTATTGCTTATTTCTAATGTTTATGGACAGGTTAATTTGATTGATAGTAATGGGTTGAAACAAGGAGATTGGACTTTATTTTTTCCATATAATAATTTGGATAGTCTTGTTTCAGAGGAAGGCGCGTTTGTGAATGATGTAGAGCATGGTCTATGGATTAAGTATCATGAGAATGGTCAGGTTCGTGAGATGATTAGTTATATAAATGGAGAATTAAATGGTACTAGAATATTAATTGACAAAAAAGGTAAATTAAAAGAGCAAGAAAATTTTGCTAATGGCCAATATCATGGTAATCAGATATATTTTCATGATAATGGTAAGGTGAGTATGCAAAGTACATATTCTAATGGTGTCAGACATGGCCAGTTAGTTAAATATTATAAGAATGGAAAAAAACAAGAATTAGCTCATTATAAGAATGATAAAAAACATGGAGTTTCAGAATGGTATTTCGATAATCAACAATTAAGTCTTCAGTATCATTATGTTAATGGTCTTATCGAGGATACAGCCTACACATATTATAAAGATGGTTTTTTAAAATCGAAGTATGTATATCAAAAAAATCAAATGAATGGTGAGAAATTCACATATTATAAATCAGGCGTTATAAAAGAGCGAGGTTCTTTTTTAAAAGATCAAAAAAATGGTTTTTGGTGTCAATATGATACACTTGGTGTTGAAATAGAATGTGTTGAATATAAAAAAGGTATTAGAAAATGAAAAATATAGGTATTGTCTGTTATCCTACTTTTGGCGGTAGTGGTATTGTTGCTTCTGAACTTGGAAAAGCATTATCTAAAAAGCATCAAATTCATTTTATAGCATATAAAAAGCCGGTTCGATTTGATAATTCAAACTCAAATATGTTTTTTCATAAGGTTGATGTCCCGGTATATCCATTATTTGAATACCCTCCTTATGAGCTAGCGTTAACCACTGTAATAGTGGAAGTTGTAGAAAAATTTTCTTTAGAATTAATTCATGTTCATTATGCTATCCCACATGCCTATTCAGCAATTAATGCACAAGCAATTTTATTGCAAAAGGGACTTAAAATACCTATTGTAACAACTCTACATGGTACAGACATCACGTTGGTTGGAAAAAGTCCTTCTGTCATTTCTGCAGTGAATTACGCTATCAATAAATCCTCTGTAGTGACAGCAGTGTCAGAAAGTTTAAGATTAGATACTTTAAAATATTTTGATATTAAACAAAAAATTAGAGTAATACCTAATTTTATTACTTTCAAAAAACAGTCAATATCGAAACAAATAAATAAACAAAAAATTATCACACATATATCTAATTTTAGACCTGTGAAAAGAGTGTTAGATGTGATTAATATTTTTTACACAGTGCAACAAAAAATTGACTCAATTTTAATTATGATTGGAGATGGTCCTGATTTAGTTCATGCTAAAAAATTAGTTGAAAAAAAGAAGATTAATAACAAAGTTATTTTTATGGGTAAAAGCAATAAGATTGAAGATGTCTTGAAAAAAAGTGATTTATTTTTACTGCCCTCAGAATCAGAAAGTTTTGGTCTTGTAGCGCTTGAAGCAATGTCTTTTGCTGTCCCTGTGATTAGTTCAGATTCTGGTGGAATTGTTGAGTTGGTTCAAGATGGAGTCAATGGTCATACATGTAGAGTAGGTGATGTCCAGGCAATGAGTTTAAGGTCAATAGAAGTATTGTCAAATAACAATTTGCACTATCAAATGCGTTTAGCATCTTATAATACAGCTAAAAAATATGATGTAAATACTATTTTACCTATGTATGAACAGTGTTATACTGAACTTTATTAGCCACCGACTTTTTTCGTTTTATATCCATCTGTTTTTAAGATTTCAATAATTTTTTCTTGAATTCTGCCTTGCAATATAATCTCGTTATTCTTTATGCTTCCACCAATTCCTAAGGACGTTTTTATTTTTTTTGCTAATAGTCCTAATTCAATTGCACTTCCTTGAAAATCTTTAATAATTGTAACGCCCTTGCCTTTTCTGCCCTTTTTTTCAAAGCATATTGAAAGGACAAAATCATTTTTTGTATAGTGATTATCTATTTCTTTTTGATTTAAATCTAAATCTTGATTTGTTGAGTAAACTAATCCTCCGTTTTTCATTTTTTTAAACCTAATTCTTTAATTCTTTCATTTAAGAATTCACCTGCAGTTATATCATCATATTTTTTAGGATTATCTTTATTCACGCAAGATGACAAACAATTGAGAGACATTTCAGATCTTGGATGCATAAAAAATGGTATTGAAAATCTTGGTTGAGACCATTGTTCTTTAGGAGGGTTTACTACTTGATGAATAGATGAATGTAGTTTGTTGTTAGTTAATCTAGACATCATGTCTCCAATATTAATGACTACCTGATTAGGTAGAGCAGTTACAGGAATCCAGTTACCACTCCTTGTTTGAACTTCTAATCCTGATGCACTTGCACCCATCAAAATGGTTATCAAATTAATATCTCCATGTGCAGCAGCTCTCACCGCTCCTTTTGGTTCACTTGTAATAGGAGGGTAATGAATAGCCCTCAATATACTATTGCCACCTTGTACTTTAGAGTCAAAATAGTTTTCTGGTAAATTTAGATGTAATGCCAATGCTCTTAAGACTTCCATACCAGTATTTTCTAGAATCGAAAATACTGTTCTCCCAATTTTATTAAAGTTAGGCAGTTCATGACACATAACATTAGGTTCATATTCATTATATAATGGATCATCTTTTGCGAGTTCTTGACCAAAGTGCCAAAATTCTTTTAAATCAGATTGTGAATGCCCTTTGGCTGTTTCTCGGCCAAATGAAATATAACCTCTTTGACCATTTAATTCAGGTTTTTCATATTGTAATTTTTTATTTAAAGGTAAGTTAAAAAAGTTCTTTACTTCTGTATATAATTCTGCTTCAATAGTATTATTGAGACCATAATTCTTTAAAGATATAAAGCCAACTTCTTCGTAAGCTTCCCCTAATTTTCTAACAAAATTGTTTTTTCTTTCAATTCCATGACTTTTAAAGTCATCTAAATCTAATGATGGGATAAATTGATTC
>CEQM01050836.1_pt1 | contig 26193 bp, 23 predicted proteins | sample 531111 | NCBI WGS metagenome assembly CEQM01 (sample SAMEA2621278, study PRJEB7988) | marine metagenome | biome: marine biome (ENVO:00000447); feature: deep chlorophyll maximum layer (ENVO:xxxxxxxx); material: "saline water (ENVO:00002010), including plankton (ENVO:xxxxxxxx)" | depth 120 m
AGCGCAGAAGTAGTCGGTGTTTGTGATCAATTATTTGATGGCGATGGTCACTTATCAAAATCTATAAAACACTACAGGGATTATAACTCGTTGTTAAATGAGGATTTAGATGTTCTGATTGTATGCTTACCAAATAATCTCGCACCAATTGTCACTATAGCTGGACTTAAAAAAGGTTTGAATGTCTTCTGTGAAAAACCACCTGGCAGAACAGTTAAAGACATTGAAGATGTAATTGCTGTAGAGCAAAAGTTCCCTGAATTGAAACTTAAATATGGATTTAATCATAGGTATCACCTTTCCGTGAAAGAGGCTGAAACAATTATTTCCTCTAAGAAGTTAGGAGATATAATCAATATGCGAGGAGTATATGGCAAGTCTCAGCTTATTACCTTCAATCAACCTGCATGGAGAACAAAAAGAGAAATTGCAGGTGGTGGCGTTTTGCTCGATCAAGGAATTCATATGATTGATTTGATGAGATTATTTGGTGGAGATTTTCTTGAAGTTTTTAGCTTTGTATCAAACAATCATTGGGGGCATGATGTAGAGGATAATGCATATGCATTAATGAAAACAGATAAAGGAGTTGTTGCAATGCTTCATTCATCTGCAACACAATGGAAACATCAATTTAATCTTGAAATAAATTTACAAAAAGGAAGTATTATCTTGGGAGGTATTTTATCCGGCTCAAAGAGCTATGGAGAAGAAACTCTAAATATTATTACAGCAGATCCTGATAATGATGCTGGAGACCCAATCGAGCACAAAACAAGATATAACAAAGATCCATCATGGGATGCAGAGTTAGCATCTTTTATTAAATCTATTCTAACAGATGTACCTGTTAGAAGCGGTAACTCAAAAGATGCATTAGAGTGTATGAAGCTTGTTAATAAGATTTATACTAGTGATTTGTTATGGAAGGACCAATTCAATATTATTGATTGACCTGATTTTTAAGAATTAATATGAGCAATTTTTACGATAATTATTATAAAGAGTATTCAAGACTCCTTTATCCAGAAAACTTAAAGACCCTATTGAATGAATTTAAAAATTTAGCTAAAGAAACCAAAAGTGTTGGAAAGCTTATTTTTGCAGGAAATGGAGCAAGTGCATCAATTGCGTCACATGGAGCAGTTGACTTCACAAAACAAGCAAAAATTAGAGCTATTACCTTTAATGAATCAAACCTAATAACATGTTTGTCTAATGATTTTGGATATGAAAACTGGATGGCAGAAGGAATTAAATTCTATGCTGATCAAAACGATGTTGTAGTTTTGATAAGTGTCAGCGGAGAGTCAATGAGCGCTATTAATGCTGCAATTGAAGCTAAGAAACTAGGGCTTAAGGTGGTAACTTTTACGGGCAGATCAAAAGAAAATACGTTAAAAAAACAAGGAGATCTTAATTTTTGGGTTGATAGTCATGCATATAATATTGTGGAATGTATTCATATGATATGGCTTACCTCAGTTATTGATGCTGTGATTGGAAAATCAGAGTATGAAGTTTCTTAAATCTATATTTCCTTAACATCACCACAAAGACTTTTATACTAGTTGTTTACATGTATTTTTATGCTAGAAAAAAGATAAAATGCTTGGTTCCAAAGATTTAGAAAACCATCATAGAATTAATTTTGTATATATTTCATGATTAAAATTACAGTCATAGATTCTGTTGGTTTAGACCTTATAGATAACTCTTATCATATTTACTGGAGTGATTTTTTAAAGGATAACGAATCTAATGCCTTATCAATTCCAACATATGTTGAAGATCACTCATTAGAGATTAGAGAGTCGTACCTTAAATTTGTATATGAGTTCGGTAATACGGTAATAGATAAAAAAACTATAATAAGCCATTTAGGCATCAACTCTAGTTTTAGTTTGTGGTGGACTACTTTGGTTGCTCAAAAATGTAATTATTTAAAGTCACCTCAAATTGACAACATTGTAAAGTTTATTAGCTTTCAGCGTTGGTGCAAAAATAAAGAAATAAGCCATATTCAATTAAATACTAGAAACCATGATTTAATTAAATCATTTAGGAAGTTTTGTGCTAAGACTAATATAAAATTTACTTCCTTAACTCCTGCTGGAGAGAAAATTAAAATTGAGCATTCCAGATCTGCCGATAAAGAAAAAAAACTTACTACAAGGCTTTATAGAATTATGCCAAATTTTTTTCAAGCTTTAGCATGGTTTATATTCTATCTTGCAGAACATTGGAACCTAAAAGGAGTTAATTTAGATAAATGGAAAAATACATCAAATACAACCACAATGATGTCTTTTTTAGTAAATCTTGATACTAAACAATTAGATATTAATAAGCATTATTCTGCTTATTGGGGCCCAGTTCCAGAATTAATTCATCGCAATAATCAAACAATCAACTGGATTCACATATATGAAAAAAATGCTAGTGTTCCAACTACCCATGAGGCGGGAAGAAAAATAAAAGAATTTACAAATTCTTCAAAAGATATTCATGTTCTATTAGAGACTTTTTTAAGCTTTAAAATATTATTCAGAGCCTTACGAGATTGGATAAAAGTTATTAAAGTGAGTTTAAGTTTAAGAAAATCCTTTGATAATTCAATCAAAAATAATTCATTATTACCATTGTTAAGAAAAGATTGGAATGCTTCTGTTTTTGGACAAGAGGCTCTTAAAAATATAATAAATTTTCACTTAATTAATTCTGCCTTAAGTTATCTTCCTAAACAAAAGCTAGGCCTTTTATTAACAGAATATCAACCTCAAGAAATATCATTCATGCATTGCTTCAAGAAAAATCATCATCAAAATTTAGTCGCATGCGCTCATTCAACATTACGCTTTTGGGATCTACGCTACCACTTTGACAAAAATATTTTTACTGAAAATTCAACATATATGATGCCAATGCCTGACAAGCTAACTGTAAATGGAATGTACATGCATGATGCGCTCATTGATTCTAATTTCCCAGCAGAAAAAATGTTCCACGTTGAAGCGCAAAGATATTTATATCTTGAGAAGCTATCAATTGACCAAAATATGAAATGTGATCCAGATAATAATTTGCATCTAAAATTACTTGTTATGGGAGATTACTCAATGGCAAATAATATTCAATTGTTGGAATGTCTTGAAAATGCTTTATTGATTGGTAATTTTGAAATTGATATTACCTTTAAGCACCATCCTGCTTGTCCTATTGAACCAAATGACTTCCCAGGAATTAATTTTGCTCAGACTGCTAAGAGCATGCAAGAACTATTGCCAATGTTTAATATTGTTTTTTCTAGTAATCCAACTTCTGCATCATTAGATGCAATTTTTTCAGGTAAACCTGTTATTTCGATAGTAGATCCAAAAAAATTAAATTTAAGTCCTTTGCGCAATCAGCCTGGAGCATTCTTTGCATGTTCTCCCGAAGAGCTTTCCTTTATACTTGATGACTACAACAACCTTTTAAATGAAGACTTTCATAAGATCAAGTCTACATTTTTTAACCTTAATAGCAGCTTGCCATTATGGGATAAGTTGATCAAATCTTTTGTTTAGTTACGAATAAATATTGGATTATCTATAATGATGGAGAGAAGATGAATTACTTTGAAGTATTTAAGGATAAAAAGATTTTAATTACCGGGCATACTGGTTTTAAAGGAACATGGTTAACGGCATGGCTTAAACTCCTAGGAGCTGAGATTGTAGGAATATCTCTTGATATTGTTTCTGATCCATCACACTTTTTAGAAGCTAATTTAGATGATGGAATAAAAGATTATCGAGTAGATATCAGAGATAGAGAGAAAGTTATAGAGATCACTAAAAAAGAAAGACCTGATTTTATTTTTCATCTAGCTGCACAATCATTAGTAAGAGAATCATATTTAAATCCAGTTGATACATGGAGCACAAACTTGATGGGTACCTTAAATATTCTTGAGGCATTGAGGAAGGTGGATAAAAAATGCACTGCGGTAATAATTACTAGTGATAAGTGCTATGACAATGTTGAATGGGTTTGGGGTTATAAAGAAACTGATTCTTTAGGTGGCCCTGATCCTTATAGTTCTTCTAAGGGAGCTGCAGAATTGTTGATTAAATCATACCTAAAATCATTTTTTGCATCCGAAGATTGTGAAGTTCGTATTGCATCAGCAAGAGCTGGAAATGTAATTGGCGGAGGAGATTGGGCAAAAGACAGAATTATTCCTGACTGCGTAAAGGCATGGTCTCAAGATAAAATTGTTCAATTGAGAAACCCAAATGCTACTAGACCATGGCAACATGTTTTAGAGCCACTTAGTGGCTATTTAAGACTCGCATATGATTTAGATAAATCAAAAAGACTCCATGGTGAACCATTCAACTTTGGCCCGCCCGCTCAACAAAATCAAAGTGTTTCAGAACTTGTTGAGGTAATGTCTCATTACTGGGATAAAGTTCGCTGGGAAGATATTTCTAAGAGGGCTGATCAGCCATACGAATCAGGATTATTAAAACTAAATTGTGATAAAGCGCTTCATGAGCTTAATTGGACAGCAGTGATGGATTTTGAAGAAACAGTCAGCATGACAGCAGAATGGTATAAATCATTTTACCTGGATCCAACAACTATTCTAGATTTTACTAATTCTCAGCTAGAGAAATATACAGACCTTGCAAAATCTAGGGGCCTAGATTGGGCTTAACTTTGAATACATTAGATGAAATAAAAGTTTTCCCCCTCAAGATCATCAATGTTGATGGGGGAGACGTTATGCATGGTTTTCGGAAATCAGATAATGGTTTTATCGATTTTGGAGAGGCATATTTTTCATGGATAAATTATTTTTCAATCAAAGGGTGGAAAAAACATTTACATATGACAATGAACCTTATAGTTCCTGTGGGAGAGGTTAAATTTGTTTTTTATTGTGAGAAAAAGAAAGAATTTAGAGTGGAAAAAATTGGAAATACTAGATATAGCAGAATACAGGTTCCTCCAGGAATTTGGTTTGGCTTTATGGGTTGCCATGATCCAAAGAGTTTAATTTTAAACATAGCAAGTTGTGAGCACGATCCAGAAGAAGTTCTGAGATTTAATATTGATGAAATAAATTTTAATTGGGAAGAAAAATGAAAGTAATTATATTAGCTGGTGGTTTTGGTACTAGAATTTCGGAGTATACAGATGTTATACCAAAGCCAATGGTACCCATAGGCGGAAAGCCTATTCTTTGGCACATTATGAATACCTTTGGAAGCTACAACCACTCAGATTTTTATTTAGCTCTTGGTTATAAGGCTGAAATCATAAAAGATTATTTTTTAAATTATCACTCATTAAACGAAGACTTCAGCATCGATCTATCTGATGGAAATATTATTTCTCATGAAAAATATAGCAAGGATTGGAAAGTAACCTTAGTAGATACTGGCGACAATACAATGACAGGAGGAAGAGTTAAACGTCTCAAAAATTATATTGGTAAAGAGAGTTGCTTGATAACTTATGGAGATGGTTTGGCTAATGTAGATCTTAATGAGCTATTAGCTTTTCATAAAAATCACGGCAAAATGGTTACAGTAACTGCTGTAAGACCTCCTGCAAGATTTGGGGAGTTAGAATTGGATGGGGATAAAGTTTTAAGCTTTCAGGAAAAACCTCAATTACACTCAGGCTGGATCAATGGAGGTTATTTTATAGCAAATCATGAATTTTTTGATTTAATTGAAGGAGACGCCACCATGCTGGAGAGAGAACCATTAGAACAGGTATCAAAAGCAGGAGAATTAATGGCTTACCGTCATGAGGGTTTTTGGCAATGCATGGATACAAAGCGAGATCAAGAATCTCTTGAACTGCTTTGGAAGAATGGGGCGCCCTGGACTACCTGATTTTGAAGATACTTATTACTGGTGGTTTAGGCCTAATCGGAGGAAGGCTTGGATATTTTTTAAGTGACAAGGGGCACAATGTTACCTTAGCAACAAGAGCAAATAGTCCGAATTTAAGAAAAAATTTATCTTCCGGCCGATCATTGAATATCAAAACAATTGATTGGAATAATATAAAACAAATAGAGAGTTTATGCGCATCGAATGAATTAGTAATTCATTCGGCTGGAATGAATGCTCATGAATGTTCATTGAATCCTGAAATTGCAATTTCGTCTGCAGTTTTCAATGCTGCCCAACTTGTTAAGGCCGCTCTGAATTCAAACGTACAAAAGTTTATATATTTATCTTCTGCACATGTGTATTCATCAAATTTGGAGGGATTTGTTGATGAAGGAACACCAACGCTTAACGAACACCCATATGCAAAAGCGCATTTATCTGCAGAAAAAGAAATCATTAATTTAGAGAATAATAGAAAAATCTGTCCTTTAGTTTTAAGACTTTCAAATTGTTTTGGATATCCAGTATTTAAAAATAATAACGCATGGAAGTTAGTTGCAAATGATTTGTGCAAGCAAGCTGTAAAAACAAAAAAATTAATTATTAAATCTGATCGATTTGTTCAGAGAGATTTTTTACCAATTGATCTTTTTTGTAAAACTTTAAATAGTTTCATAGGTAAAAAAAATTTTTTTGATGAAAAGTCAAAAATTATTAATATTGGATCAGGGGTCTCTTTTTCAATTTTCTCTTTAGCACAAAAAATTCAACAAATTACTGAAGAAATTATGGGTATCTATCCAGAAATAGTATTTACTGAGAAAAATTCAAAAGAATTAAGATCTGATTTACAGTATCAATCTAAATTTTTAAAGATTCAAAAAAGTAAATTTGATAAGGCATTTAACCAAGAAATTGAAACGCTTTTGGATCATTGCACCTTAAATCATTGAAATGTTTTCAAGTTCTAAAGATCGACCCTTAGTATCTGTCATCATTCCGACATATAAGCATGCTTATCTTCTTAGAAGGGCAATTGACTCTGTTATTGCTCAAAGTTATCAAAATTGGGAATTAATTGTTATAGATAATTCTTCTAAAGATGGAAGTGAGGAATTGGTTTCAAACTATAAAAATAAAAAGATTTTATTTTTGAGCATTGATAACCAGGGTGTCATCGCAAGATCAAGAAATTTAGGGATTAAACATTCAAAAGGTGAATGGATTGCTTTTCTCGATGCAGATGATTGGTGGAAACCTCAAAAATTAGAAGCATGTATCAATGCTGCAACAATTCATGATGTTCATTTAGTTCATCATGATTTAAAAATATCAAAATATCTTAATCAAAAAATATTTTTAAAAAAGTTAAAATCTACTCAGTATAGAGAGCCCGTCTTTCAATCATTATTACAAAATGGAAATATGATTTTTAACTCTAGTGTAATGGTTCAAAAGGAATCATTGAAAAGGGTAAATTATCTTGATGAATCAAACGAAAAAGTTACCTGGGAAGATTATGATCTTTGGTTGAGACTTTCTCTTTTGCCTATAAATTTTTTATATTTAAAAGAGTCTTTAGGATTCTATTGGATAGGAGGAGGTAATACCTCTAATCCAAAAAGAGTGTTAGAAAACTTGACTTCTATTTTCTTAAACTATGTAGATCTTAACCTTGTCACCAAACCCTTTTGGTTAATTTATAGTGTTGCAGTTAATTTAATTTATCTTGGATATTATGTTGACGGTCTAAAGTATTTACGAACTTTAAATATCTCAGAAATTAAAGGAGCATTGAGAATAAAAGTTATTTTTTATTTTATTAAAGCCTATGTTGGATCAAAATTTTCAAATAAAACCTATAATGATTCCTTGTTCAAAAAAATATCAATATGAAAGCCATTGATCTTAAAACTATTTTTCTTGCAGGTGTGTTTATTTATTTCTTGAGTCCAATTACCATTGGCTTAGGATTTTCAGCAAATTATTTCTTTTTATTATTTCCAATAGCATTTGTTATTAGCCAGTCAAAGATTTATTTTTTACCTGATGATATTAGAACAATCTTCATCATTTATTGCCTTATTTTCTTTGCTGCTGCATTAATTCAATACTCTTATTGGGAATTACTTCCTAGAAAATTAACTAGTTTTTTGTTATTTATTACTATTTTTTCATTTGCAATTATTGATCTATCTCAAAGAATGATAAATGCATTTAAACTCGCTGTTATTGCATATGTAACATATCTTTCTTTAAGCAGCATTCTGGAGCTAAGAGAGATTGGAATTGCTGGGCTAGGGTATCAGGCAAAATATGAAGTTGGCACACAAAGATATGGCTTTTTTTACATTCTCAGCTTCTGGATCATCTTCTTTTATCAAACCAATCAACCTATTTTTCGATTAATTAAGATTCCATTACTTGCAATTACAGTTATTGGTTTGATGCTTACTTTTTCAAGAGCTTCTGTCGTAGGTCTTATTGGAAGTGCATTAATGTTTCTGATGATTATACTGATTACCCAATTCAAATTTACTAAAAAAAGCATCGGAACATTTTTTGTTTACGGCACTGCAGTTATCCTGCTCTTGGGCTTTACTGGTTTATACGAATATCTATCAATTCCAATAGAGTATTTTACCAACAGACTATTTTCATCTAGATGGGAAGATGGAACTTCTAACTGGGATGTTTTTAATCCTAACTCCTCTGAGGGATATAGAATTTATCTAATCATGAGAATTCTTGAATATGTTGCAAATAGCCCTATTTACGGTTCTGGATTTCTTGGTATTTGGGTAATTCTTGAAGATCAAATTGGATCAGCGCATGGGCAATACAATGATATGCTATTTCGTACAGGATTTTTTGGCCTTCTAATATATCTCTTCTTTTTATACAAATTAGGATTGTATTTATACAAAAATGATATGGGATTATTTTTGGGATATGTCGGAATATTAGTATTTGGACTGTTCCATGAAACATTTAAACTCAGTCAAGGAGCATTTCTTTTTGCATTCCTGGTAGGTATGTGGGCTCAGTCTTTACGCAAAGATAATGAAAATAGGTATTGATGCCTCTAGGAATCGATCGGGTGGAGCTATTGCTCACATTGTTGGATTGATAGAAGCAATTTCTGCGATAGATAAATTTGATGTACAAGAGATACATTTATGGTCACATTGTAAATTACTCGATAAAATTCCTGATAAACCATGGTTAATAAAGCATAACCATTCTTACCTAGAGAAAAATATTTTTCTGCAAGCATTCTGGCAAAGGTTCATCTTAAAAAAAGAGCTTAAAATAAATCAATGCAGTGTCGTATTTAATTCTTCAGCAAGCTCTATTTGTAATTTTCAACCAAGCGTAACGTTAAGCCAAGATATGCTCCCATTTGAACCAGGAGAAATGCAAAGATATAAATATGGCTTAGGAAGATTGAGGTTATCTATTTTAAAAATTGTCTATATAAATGCTTTAAAGTCAGCTTCAGCAGTAATTTTTTTAACAAATTATGCAGCTTCAATGATTCAAAAGGTAACCGGACCTATAAAAAATTACAAAGTTATTCCACATGGAGTTAATGATAGTTTTAGAAATGTATCTCAAAATGAAATGTTAAAAAATGATTCTACAGAAATAGAGTGTATATATGTGTCAGGAGTAGCGCCATATAAACATCAATGGCATGTTGTTAGAGCAGTCAAGTTATTAAGAGATGAGGGGATTAATGTCTCATTGTCACTAATAGGAGGAGGAACTGGTGATTCACTAAATAGGTTAAATAAAGAAATTCAATTATCTGATCCAGAAAATATATTTGTTAAAAAATATCCTTTTATCCCAATTAATGAAATACCTAAACTATTATCTAAATCTGATATATTCATATTTGCTTCGAGCTGTGAAAATATGCCTATTACATTGATTGAGGGCATGGCATCAGGAGTTCCAATTGCTTGTTCAGAAAGAGGTCCGATGCCAGAGGTTCTTCAAGATGGGGGCACTTTCTTTGATCCAGAATCACCCGAATCTATAAAACAAGCTATATATAAAATTATTGAAGACCCAATCTTAAGAAAAAGTACTGTTGATAGAAGCTTAAATCTTTCCTTGGAATATCAATGGTCTAAATGTGCAGATGATACTATCAGCTTCATTGCTGAGACTTGCAAAAATGAGTTAAAGCAAACTCATTGATTCATTTCAAAGTTAGCTTATGATCTGCTTCTGAAAGAATGATACGTTTGCTAAAATATATATATGAAAATTTTTAAAAATAAAACTTTGCTTATAACGGGTGGAACTGGATCATTTGGGAATGCTGTTCTTAAGAGATTGCTTGATTCTAATCTTAAAGAAATAAGAATTCTAAGTAGAGATGAGAAAAAGCAGGATGATCAAAGAAAAAAGTACAATAATGATAAGTTAAAGTTTTATATTGGCGATGTGCGTGATTATAATTCTGTGCTAAATGCAGTTAGAGGTGTGGATTATATCTTTCATGCAGCAGCCTTAAAACAAGTCCCATCATGTGAATTCCATCCTTTGGAAGCCGTGAAAACAAATATCCTTGGAACTGAAAATGTTTTAGAAGCAGCAATATGTAGCGATGTAGAAAAAGTCATTTGTCTTAGTACAGACAAAGCTGTCTATCCAATAAATGCCATGGGAATATCTAAGGCAATGATGGAGAAAGTAATTGTAGCTAAATCAAGAGCCAGCAACTCAACAATTATCTGCACGACAAGATATGGAAATGTTATGGCATCCCGAGGGTCTGTAATTCCCTTGTTTGTTGATCAGGTTTTAAAGGGCATACCTATTACTATAACTGATGGAGAAATGACCAGATTCATGATGACATTAGATGATGCCGTAGATTTGGTTTTGTTTGCATTTAAGAGTGGAAAACCAGGAGATATATATGTACAAAAGGCTCCGGCAGCCACTATATCAATATTAACCCAAGCGCTTACTGAGTTAATGGAGAAACCACAGCACCCAATTAATACCATAGGAACAAGACATGGTGAAAAATTATATGAAACTTTACTCAGCAGAGAGGAAATGGTTGCTGCAAAAGATTTGGGTAATTATTACTGTGTTCCTCCAGACCTAAGAGATTTAAATTATGAAAAGTTTATGGATCAGGGAGAAGTAAAGATTTCAATCTCTGAAGATTATAATTCGCATAATACTAATCGTCTCGACTCTCAATCAATGAAAGAGTTATTATTAAAACTAGAATTCATGCAGAAAATTATTCAAGGCGAGCACGCTGACCCAGAAGATTAATATGCAGATTTTAGTCACGGGATCTAAGGGCTTTATTGGTAAAAATCTTGTGACTGAATTGTCTCAATCAAAATCATATCAAATTGATACATTTGATAGAGATGACGATATCCTGTCCTTAAAATCTAAGATTCTTCATGCTGATGCTATTTTTCATCTAGCTGGCGAGAATAGACCAAATGATGATAAAGAATTTGATATCACCAATCATCAGTTGACTAGAAAAATATGTCAAATAATTGAAAATCTCAATAAAAAAATACCTATTATTTTTTCATCAAGCACTCAAGCCAAAGAAGAAAATTTGTATGGAAAGAGTAAGCTAGCGGCTGAAAATGTACTTCTTGAACTTTCAAATAAAATAGGATGCCCAATTATTATATATAGATTACCAGGGGTTTTTGGGAAATGGTCTAAGCCTAATTATAATTCTGTTGTAGCGACGTTTTGCTTCAATATAGCAAATCAACTTCCTATTAAAATTAATGACCCAAATAAACTACTTAAGCTAGTATACATAGACGATGTAATAAACAGTTTTGTTCAGACTCTTCAAAAGATAGATAATAAAACACAATGGAACTCAGTTAGCCCAGTCTACTCAATTACAATTCAAGAATTAGCTGAACAGATTCAGCTTTTTTCTGATTCTAGAAAAACATTAATTACTGAAAGGGTCGGAAGTAAGCTGATTAGAGCTCTTTATGCAACTTATCTAAGCTTTTTAGCTCCAAATCAATTTAAATATGATCTTCCATCCTTTCCCGATGAAAGAGGAGTATTTGCAGAAGTTTTAAAGACCAAAGATTCGGGCCAGTTTTCATTTTTTACAACGCTTCCCGGAGTAACAAGAGGCCAACATTATCATCATTCTAAATCTGAAAAATTTATTATTATTAAAGGTAAGGCAAGATTTAGATTCAGACATCTTATTACCAATGACAGGTTTGAAATTTTTAGCTCAAGTGATAAGTTAGAAATTGTAGAAACTATTCCTGGGTGGGTTCATGATATTACTAATGTAGGTGAGAATAAGATGATAGCTATGCTATGGGCGAACGAGATATTTGATCGAAATCAACCTGACACAATATCTAGCGAGGTTTAATATGAAAAAATTAAAAGTAATGACAATCGTAGGTACTAGACCTGAGATCATAAGACTGTCTAGAGTTATATCATCCTTAGATAATTATTGTGAGCATATTTTGGTACATACGGGGCAAAACTATGATTACGAACTTAATGAGATATTTTTTAAAGATTTAGAAATTAGAAAACCAAATTATTTTCTAGAATCAGCTCAGGGTAATGCAGCTGAAACAATTGGAAATATTATTCCGGCTGTTGATCGCCTACTAGAAAAAGAATTGCCTGACGCAGTATTAGTCTTAGGGGATACCAATAGCTGCCTTTCTATTCTTCCAGCAAAGATTAAAAAAATTCCTACATTTCATATGGAAGCAGGAAACAGATGCTTTGATATGAGAGTTCCAGAAGAGATTAATAGAAAAATTGTTGATCATACTGCAGACGTTAATCTAACATATAGCAGCATTGCTAGAGATTATCTTTTAGCAGAAGGATTACCAGCTGATCTTGTAATCAAAACTGGTAGCCCAATGAATGAAGTTTTGAAGTTTTATGAAGAAGGTATTTACTCTTCAAAAATAATGAAAAAACTAAAGTTAACAAAAAATAATTTTTTTGTAGTTAGCGCTCATAGACAAGAGAATATAGACTCTGATAAGAATTTTAAAGAATTAATACTAACCCTAAATAAACTTAGCTCCACATATAAATTACCAATTATCGTATCGACACATCCGAGAACAAAGAAAAAAATTACAAATGCAAAACTAAGACTCAACAAATATATTAAATTGATTAAACCTTTAGGATTTAAAGACTATGTTAATCTTCAATTAAATGCAAAGGTCACACTTTCTGATAGTGGAACCATAAATGAAGAAGCTTCTATATTAAATTTTCCAGCTTTAAATATTAGGGAAGCTCATGAACGACCAGAGGGTATGGAAGAGGGCTCTGTTATGATGGTAGGGCTGAAGTTTGAGAGAATTAATCAAGCTATTAGAATTATAGAAAATCAATTATCTGGAAGCGAAAGACTTCTTCGAAAAGTTGCTGACTATGATATGCCAAACGTTTCAGAGAAGGTTGTGAGAATAATTCATAGCTATACTGATTATGTTCAAAGGGTAGTTTGGAAAAACTATTAATTAATTTTTGAAAATCTTAATAGTCAGTCAGTATTTTTGGCCTGAAAATTTTCGGATTAATGATTTCATTCCCGAGCTCATTAGCAAAGGTCATGAGGTATCTATTTTAACTGGTAAGCCTAATTATCCATCGGGAAAGTTCTTTTCTGACTTTACAAAAAACCCTAATTTATTTTTAAATTACAAGGGCGCAACAATATGCAGAGTCCCAATTATTTCGCGTGGCAAAAATTCTTTTCAATTGCTGCTAAATTATCTAAGTTTTGTTATTTCTGGATCTATAGTAGGCGCATGGAAGCTAAGAGGCTTTAAACCAGATTTAATTTTTGTGTATGAACCATCGCCAGTCACTGTAGGGATCCCTGCAGTACTGATGGGTAAACTAAAAAAAGCACCAGTTATATTTTGGGCTTTGGATTTATGGCCAGAAACTTTACAGGCCGTTGGAGGCATTCGTTCAAGGTCTATTTTATGGATGATTGAAAAAATAGTACGTTTTATTTACAACAATTGCGCTTTGGTTTTAGGCCAATCCAAAAGTTTTGTTAAGAGTATAAAATCTCATTGTGACTATCCTGACAGAGTGCAATATTTTCCAAGCTGGGCTGAAAACCTTTATGCTTCAAAAGATCAATCTGAGCAGCTATTTGCTCCTGAGATTGAAAGAAATGATGATTCTTTTAATATTCTTTTTGCAGGCAATATAGCTGATGCGCAAGATATGCCTGCAGTTATTGAGACTGCCTCGCTTCTTCGCGATAATAAATCTATTAAATGGATTATTGTCGGAGATGGCAGAAGATTTGAGTGGTTAAAATCAGAGGTTTACAAGAGAAAACTTGAAGAAAATTTTGAAATTCTTGGAAGGTTCCCATTAGAAAGGATGCCATCCTTCTTCGCTCATGCTGATGCTTTGCTCGTGTCTCTAAAAAAAGATCCCGTTTTTAGCTTGACTATTCCCGCAAAACTTCAAACATATTTAATGACAGGAATACCTATTCTTGGAATGCTTGATGGAGAGGGCTCAAACATTATAAAAGAATCTAATTCAGGCTTAACTAGCCCAGCCTCTGATTCAGCAAGCCTAGCAGCTGCAGTAACAAAAATGTCGTTGCTATCCCCTAAAGAAAAATATCAGCTAGGTCAAAATGGTATTGAGTATTCAAGAAAGGAATTTGATAGAAATATCTTAATGGATAGATTGGAGAATTTTTTTATATCTGCTGCAAAGAATTATAATAATGACTAATGTCTAGAAAAAAAATAACAGTAATAGGTGCAGGCTTTGTAGGCATGTCTTTGGCAGTGCTTTTATCTAAGGTGCATGATGTCAGGATCCTTGAAATTGACGAGAGCAAAGTTAATAAAATTAATGCAAAAAAATCTCCAATCAATGATCATGATATTTCTGCAGCATTAAAAAATAAGAATTTAAATTTATCCGCCACCACTAGACCAGAGGAAGCTCTTTTGCGCTCAAATTTTGTTTTCATAGCTACCCCTACAAATTTTAATGAATCATTGAATGTTTTTGATACAACTGCCGTTGAAACCTCAATACACAAATCTCTTGAGTTCAGTAATTCTGAATCTTTAATAATTATTAAATCTACAGTTCCAATTGGATTTACTGAGGCTCAAGCATTGAAATATGACACTAATCGAATTATTTTTTCACCAGAGTTTTTAAGAGAGGGCATGGCCCTTCATGACAACTTATATCCATCTAGGCTAATTATTGGAGGCAAGGAAAATAAAATAAACACTTTTTTTGCAAAAATTATGATGGATGTAACAGAAAAAAAGAAATTTGATATTCTTTATATGAGTGCAACAGAAGCTGAGGCTGTTAAATTATTTTCTAATACTTTTTTAGCTATGAGGGTAGCATTTTTCAATGAGCTTGATAGTTTTTCTATGGAAAAAAATTTAAGCTCCTTCAATATTGTAAAGGGGATATCTTTAGACCCCAGAATTGGGGATTATTATAATAATCCTTCTTTTGGTTATGGTGGTTACTGCCTTCCAAAAGATACCAAGCAGCTTTTATCAAACTATGAGGACATCCCACAAACCCTTATAGAAGCAATAATTCAATCAAACGGAATTAGAAAAGATTTTTTAATAAATAAAATCAAAGCCATTAACCCTACAACCATAGGAATTTATCGTTTGATAATGAAAGAGGGTTCAGAGAATTTTAGAGAATCTGCAATCTTATCTTTTATCGTAAAACTTCAAGAACACAATCATGAAATCATTCTGTATGAGCCAATGATAGAAAGTGATTTATATGAAGGAATACCTGTACACAATAATTTAGAAGATTTTATTAATAATTCAGATATGATCATTGCAAATAGGTTAACTGGTGATTTAAAAAATTATGAGGATAAAGTTTTCACAAGAGACTTATTTCATAGAGATACATGATAGAAATAATAAATATTAGTAACGATAGGCCCTATAAAATTTTTAAAAATTTTTATGATTCTGCTTTACAGGCAAAACAAAAATCTATTGAGGCAATTTCTATTGCTTCATTTAATTTAAATAGCAACGAAGTTGAATCACGGTTTGTTAATTTAAAATATATTAATGATAATGAATGGACATTTTTTACCAATTACCAATCTCCAAAAGCTATGGATTTTAATAGCCATAATCAAATTTCAGCATTGTTATACTGGCGAGAGCTTAATTTACAGATTAGATTAAAAGCTAAGATTCATAAGTCATCTACAACTTTTTCTGATAATCACTTTAAAAAAAGGTCTATAGAAAAAAATGCATTATCAATTAGTTCTTCACAATCTAAAGTGATCTCCTCATATAATGCTGTTGAAGATTTATATAATAAAACTCTTTCACAGATAAACAATCAAACCAAAAGGCCTGATTATTGGGGTGGCTTTACATTTATTCCATATTATTTTGAATTTTGGCAAGGCCATGAAAATAGATTAAATAAAAGACATGTCTTTGAGCAAAAAAATGATGAATGGGTGGAGAAATTACTTCAGCCATAATGCTGTTTTCTTTTGATGAATAATGCTATAAAATTCTCAACAATGTTAAATCTCTTAACAATTCATCTTTTAAATCAAAGATATTTTGATTAATCTCTCTCTTATCATATAAGGTCTCTAGCTATCGTTTTGAAGAAAAAATCAACGACTCCTATAAATAATAAAATCTATGCAAAAGAGGTTATGTTAATAGATTCTGATGGAGAAAAATTAGGATTATTAGCTATTGATGAGGCTTTGGAAGAAGCGCAGAAAAAAAATCTTGATTTAGTGCAGGTTTCTGCCTCTGATGCGCAGCCTTTAGTTTGCAAGCTTCTGGACTTCGGTAAATTTCAATTTGAGAAGAAAAAAAGCACTGTAGGCACCAAAAGACCTAAAAAACAATCTTTAAAAGAAATAAAATTTCGTCCCACCACTGATGTTGGAGACTATAATATTAAATTAAAAAAGATAAAAAGCTTTATTAATGGCGGAGATAAGACTAAAATCAGCGTTCGTTTTAGAGGTAGAGAGATATTAAATAGTAATTTAGGGCTTGATCTTCTAAATCGTTTGAGAGAAGACCTTCAAGATATTGCTCAAGTTGACCAAGAGCCATCTCTAGAAGGAAGACAGCTGTTAATGGTTCTCTCGCAAATAAGAAAGAAATAATTATGGGCTATAAATTAAAGACACATTCAAGTGCAAAGAAGCGTTTTAAAGCTACTGGCAGTGGTTTGAAAAGAAGAAGCGCTTCACGCGCTCATATCTTGACCAAGCAAACCACGAAAAGAAAGCGTCACAATCGTGGAATGATTAAGATGGCTGATGAGACAAAAAAAATTGCTCAGAAACTTTTATATAACATTTAAATATCATGCCAAGAGTCACTAAAGCATTAGCTGCAAAAGCAAAACATAAGAAAGTATTAAAATCGACTAAGGGTCACTACGGTGCTAGAAGTAGGCTATTCAAGACGGCAAAACAATCTAATGTAAAGGCTTTGCAATATGCTTTTAGAGACAGAAGAAATAAAAAGAGAACTTTTCGTTCATTATGGATTTCAAGAATATCAGCAGCCTTAATACCTTTGGAAGTTTCTTATAGCAGGTTTATCAATCAACTATCTAAGTCAAATATAAAACTAGACAGAAAATCTCTAGCTGGTATTGCATTCTCTGATCCTGAGACTTTTAAGAAAATTGTAGAAAAAGTCAGGGTATAATGTACTCATGCAAATCCCCCAGGATTTAATTGAAACAGCCGAACTCAAATTAAAATCCATTCAATCAGAGGCTGAATTCTTCCAACTAAGATCTCAATTTCTTGGTAAAAAATCTTTTATTGTTACTGCCTTCTCAAAACTAAGAGATCTCACGCCTCAGCAAAAATTAACTGTTGCAAAAGAGCTGAATATTCTTAAAAATAATTTAACTAAATTATTTGAAATTTCCCATGAGACTATATTGGGCAAAAGTGATCTTGAGAGAATAGATGTAACTCTTCCAGCTGACCATTTTGATGTAGGTTCATTGCATCCAATCACCAAAATCTCACAAAAAATTATTAACTATTTTGCTCCCTTAAATTATCAAATTTTTTCTGGCAATGAGATAGAGACAGATTTCTATAATTTTGAAGCACTAAATTTTCCAGAAAACCATCCTGCAAGACAAATGCATGATACGTTTTATCTTAAATCCAATAGCAAATCTGAATATTTATTAAGAACACATACATCTAACACTCAAGTCCATGCAATGCTTACCGAGGATTTGCCTTTGTATATGCTTTCTCCTGGAAGGGTCTTCAGATGTGACTCTGATACAACCCATCTTCCAATGTTTACTCAAATTGAAGGTTTAGTGATTGATGAAGGGGTGACATTTGGAGATTTAAAAGGGGTTTTAGTAGATTTCTTAGAAGACTTCTTTAATGTAGGAATGGAAGTAAGATTTAGACCTTCATATTTTCCTTTTACAGAACCTTCAGCAGAGGTGGATATTAAATTTGGAAATCATGGATGGTTAGAAATTTTAGGCTGCGGAATGGTTCATCCTAACGTGCTCAAAGGGTGTAACATTGATACTAAAAAATTTCGAGGTTTTGCCTTTGGTATGGGGGTTGAGCGCCTAGCTATGCTTTATTATGGCGTGACAGACATCAGAGAATTTTATGCTTCTAATTTAGATTTCTTAAATCAATTTCCATCATGAAAATTCAATATTTATATTTAAAGAATTTTCTTAATACAAAACTTAGCCAAAAAAAACTCGTTGATGCATTTATTGAAGTTGGTCTTGAATGTGAGATAGATGAAGATCTAATAGAATTTGACATAACTCCAAATCGAGGGGATGTATTGTCACTGAGGGGTTTAGAAAGAGAATTCTCTGCCTCACAGTCCATAAAATCTAGTCGAAAATTCGAAACGTTCAAATTAAAACCTATTAAAGATAAAAAAATTATTAGTAACATTGATGGTTCGGGTTGCGGTAACTATCACTTAATGCTGGTAAAAGGTTTGCATAAAATAAAAAACCTAGATGCAAAAAAACGGAGCTTCATAGAGTCTGCTGGAATTCCATTGATTCACCCCTTAGTTGATTTGGGCAATTATGTAATGCTTGAAATTGGTGCGCCATTGCATGTATTTGATTTAGATAAGTTAGATCTACCAATAAATGTGCAATTCCCCAATTCAAAGAAGAATTCATTAAAAGTTATTGGAGGTGATGTAAAAGATATCCTGTATTCAACGTTAACAATCCAAGATCAATCTGGTATTCAAGCAATAGCTGGCATCATTGGAAGTGAGATATCTTCAGTTTCAACGAAAACCATAAATATTGCGGTTGAGGCTGCTTTTTTTAGGCCTGAAACTATAGTTAATCAAGCAAGAAAATATGGACTTGCCACTGATGCTTCACATCGCTTTGAAAGAGGGGTGGACCCAGAAATACAGCAATTAGCACTAGAAAGATATTTGTTTCTTTTAAGTCAAATGACTGAATATGATTCAGTTAAACTTTATGATGCATATTCCAATAAAACAAAAAAGAAAAATGTGAAATTTAATATAGATAGTTTTAATAACTTTTCTGGACTAAATTTAAAGGCAAGCAAAGCAATTCTGATATTGAAAAACTTGGGCTTTAACCTGCTAACTAATAGCTCAAATAGTCTGATATTCAATATTCCTAGTCACAGGTTTGATATTTCTCTAGAAGAAGATTTGTATGAGGAATTATTAAGATCATATGGGTATGACAATATCCCCATATCGACACCTAAAGCTGGCCCAATTATCAAAAATAAACGAGATAATGTACTAGATAATCTTAAACTTGGATTTGTTCATGCTGGCTTTAAAGAGCTCATGCATATGCCATTTGTCTCAAAAGAATCTTTCCAAGAATTAAATTCCAATGACTGGAAAGCCGCTGAACTTCAAAATCCTATAAATGAAAATGAACCATTGCTTAGAGGAAGTCTATTTAGATCTTTATTTTTTGCGGTAAATGGTAATTTAAAAAAAGGATATACATCTATTAAAGTTTTTGAAGCAGGCAACGTTTTTAAAAAAGAAAAAAGTGGCTTTACCCAATTATTGAATTTATCAGGAATTATTTACCAACATGAACCTCAACAAACTTGGAGTCAGAAAAAATTTGTATATGATTTCTTTTCACTAAAAGCAGAAATCTCTAAATTATTAAAAACACTAGGAATGCAAAATATTGAGTTTCAAAAAGCAAGCTCTTTAATGCCATTCAATGAAAATGCCTTAGATATATTTTTTGGAAAACAAAAAATAGCAGTGATTGGTGAAATTGAGCTTTCTGTTTCAGAGAAGCTAATCAAAAAACCAGCTTTTGGATTTGAAATTTATCCAGAAAAAATTTCATTACTTACGAAGAATCCAAAAATTAAAAAAACGAGCAAATTCCCTCTATCAACTCGAGACATTAATATTGTCATAGATAAATCAATTGCTTATCAAAAAATTGAAAGCTTGATTGCTAAAGGTAAAATAAAGCATCTAACTTCATTTAGCCTCATTAATACATTTGAAGGAAAAGATATCCCTAAAGGCTCTATCAGCATGACATTTAGATTTATTTTTCAAAGTAATTCAATGTCATTGACCGAGTCGGATATCTCATTATCAATGAAGAAAATTACTGCAATCTTGATTAAATCATTTCAAGTTAGTTTAAGAAGCTAGTTTCATCTGCTTTATATAAATACACTCTTTAGCCTTTAATTTGATATAATCTAGCTAATTTTCAATCATAAATTTAAAGGTAATTAGATCTAAAATGAGTAATAAATTTTCTTTTGTCATATTTTTCTTTTTTATTTTATTTGCTATCAACATCTCTGCTCAACAAGAGCAAATGGATGAAGATTTCTTAAAAAGCCTACCAGATGATATTAGAAATGATTTTATACGTGAGATGGGAGAGAACAATACTGTTAAAGATGAGGTATACCAAGCACCTAGAACATCCATTGAAACCCTTGAATCAAATTTAGAGCAAATTCAACTTCAACTTAAACAAATTGAAAGAAGTATTGATGATGAAAAAAGTAGCAACAAACTTCAAAGATTTGGGCCTGACTTCTTTAATTCTACTCAGTCTACTTTTATGCCAATCAATGAACCTAATTTTTCTGGTAACTATGTTGTAGATAGAGGCGATACACTTAAAATACAATTAGTTGGCCAAAGAAATGAACCTATAAGCGCAGTAATTCAGCAAGATGGAAGCATTAATATACCCGAGGTTGCAGCAATTTATGTTGCAGGATTATCCTTAAGAGAAGCCGGAGTAGTCATACAAGCAGCTCTTTCAGAATCCTTTATTGGTATCAAATCATTCACCACTTTAACTAACATGAGGAATATCAATCTTTTAGTGATAGGAAATACCGAGAGTCCTGGAGTATATACATTCAATGGTGGTTCAAATGTATTATCGGTATTAAATGCTTCTGGGGGAGTAAGTGAGCAGGGATCTTTTAGATCAGTTCTAGTGAAAAGAAATAATGAAGTCTTAGAAGAAATTGATTTATATGATGTATTAATTAATGGAAATTTAAAATTTACTCATGGTTTAAGAAGTGGCGACGCGGTAATTATTCAATCTAAAGGGCCTGAAATCAGTATATCTGGAGGCGTTAATAATCCTGGTATATATGAAATTAACAAATCAGGTGAGTCTGCATTTGATATGATCAGGTATGCTGGCGGATTAATTCCTGGCGTAACTGAAAATATCATAATAGAAAGAAAAACTAACGGTTCAAAGAGAGTAATTGAGGTTAGTATCGATGATCTTCAAAATTTTAATGTTATTAATGGAGATGATATAAAAGTTCCAAGTTATGCCTCTGCCTCAAATCCTATACATACAGTAGAGCTATCTGGAGAAGTAATGTTGCCAGGTAAATATACTATAGGTGATGGTGAGACTCTTACTAGCGTAATAGATAGAGCAGCTGGCTATACCAATAATGCATATGCTTTTGGTGGAGTGCTTACCCGAGAAACTGCGAAGGAAATAGAGAGAGAAATCAACGAAAGAATTTACCAAGACATGATTAAATTTATTGCAACTTCAGCTAATGCTAAAGAGATTGTATCTGGTGGCGGTAATACCTTACCTCTAATACTTAGCGAATTTAAAAATGTTCAGCCTGTTGGGCGGGTAACAGCTGAGTTTGATCTTACTAGACTTAAAATTAACAAGGATTTAGATACTAAATTACAAGATGGAGATCATATTCATATTCCTGCATATTCTCAAGAAATATATGTTTTGGGTGAGGTCTTAACCCCTGGAGCAAGGCTTTATGATCCAAATGCTAAAGCAAAAGATTATATTAATAAATCTGGTGGACTTGGTATTTATGGTGATAAAAAAAGAATTGTGATCATAGCGCCTAATGGAGATTCTTATCTTTGGGAAGATTCTTTATTTGGATTTCAGGATTCAAAATTTGATATTATTCCAGGTACAGTAATATATATTCCAAGAGAAATTGGAAAAATGAATGGTCTGAATTATGCCTCAGCGATAGCGCCTATATTTAGCTCTTTGGCTTTAAGCTTAGCTTCATTAAACTCTATCAATAACTAACAGAGCATTTCATTTTTGAATCTAGACCAAGTTTTGTATAAATTTTTATTGATTTGATAAAGTTACTCTGGTGATATTCAAAAATTTTAAACCACATTTTTTCTTATACTTAGCGCTCATTAATACAAACCTTAGTGCTGCGCTTAGTGAATATATATATCCCAATCAGAAGCCTTCTTTCTCAAACTATGGAACCATAGGCTTGATGCAGAATCCAAATGCCAGATTCCATGAGGAAGGCACAGTAGGTTTTTCATACTCAATTATGCAACCTTACTTAAGAGGTTCAATAGTTGCATATCCATTTGATTGGATGGAAGCATCTTATCAATATGCTGATATTAATAATCAGCTATACAGTCAATCATTTGCATTTAGCGGGAATCAAACATTTAAAGATAAAGGCTTTGACTTAAAATTAAGATTGCTGAAAGAGTCCGAATTTTTACCTCAAGTTGCTGTCGGTTTTAGAGATTTTGCTGGGACAGGAATTTTTGCATCAGAATATATAGTCGGATCTAAATTTATTAAAGATTTATCAATACCCTTTCAAGACTCACAAATACCTATCGGCCATATTGATCTAACATTTGGACTAGGGTGGGGTGTTTTGGCAGGTAATGATGTAAAAAAAAATCCATTTACTAGTCTAGGCGATAGGTTTAGGGTTAGAGAGAATGTTTCCGGTACTAAGGGTGGAGAAGTAACTTTTGATTCATTTTTTAGTGGAAAAATGGGAACATTTGGCGGTATTGAGCTTTATATGCCATATATAAATGGTGCAAGATTAAAATTTGAATATGATGGTATTGATTATTCCGAAGAAGGATTTCCCCCAGTATGGCAAAAAAGTAAATTTAATTTTGGAGTTACTTATCCAGTAAGCGAGAATTTTTTTCTAAAACTTGGATTAGTTAGAGGTAATACTCTCAATATTGGATTTTCATATACAGGGACATATGCTGAGAAGGAGCCCTTTATTCCCAAAAATGATCCTCATACCCCAGTTCCAAATGCAAACATTGAAAAGCAAGTTAATACAGATAATCTAGATTTTTTATATCTTTCATCGCTTCGTCATATGAATGCAAGAAATATTAACTTACAAGCAGCTACTTTAGATAAAGAAAATGCTACTTACGAGGTTGTGTATGCACAAAACAGGCATTCAAGTTATACCCGCGCAGCTGGAAGAGTAGCCAAGGTTTTGGATGAGATATCACCAGATTTTGTAGAGGTTTTTAAAATTACAAATATTAATGCAAATATGGCATTGCACACTATTAATTTATCTAGAGATAGATTTACTCGACACAATCCAGAGCCTATAAAAAATTTAACAATTAAAGAAGATGAAATTCATCCAATTAAATATGATTTTGATAATTATGACTTCAAACCTAAAACAAAGTTCCCTGCTCATTACTGGAAAATTGTTCCAAATTTAAGAAGTCAACTCGGAGGCCCAGATGGTTTCTATTTTGGGGATTTGAGAGTTGGGTTTAAATCTGAGCTTTTATTTCAAAAAAATATATCTTTGTTAACAAGCATGTCAGCTGGCCTCATTGATAATTACGGAGAATTAAAACTTGCCTCTGACAGCATACTTCCTCATGTTAGGAGTGATATTGTTCAATATTTAAAACAATCAAATAAATTTTCTATAGAAAGGATGCAGCTCAGTTTTTTCTATAATCCGCTTCCAAATATATATGCTAAAGCGTCTGGAGGCTATTTTGAGCCAATGTTTGGTGGTCTTGGCGGTGAACTCTTGTATAAACCATTTTATAAAACCTGGTCTATAGGAGCTGAAATGTGGAGAGTAAAGCAAAGAGCATATAATCAAAGATTAAAATTTAAAGATTATGAAACTACTACTGGATTTATAAATTTTAACTATTTTGAGCCCAATACTAAAATACAAGTAAGAGTCAAAGGAGGGAGGTTTTTGGCTGAGGATTCTGGTTTGTATTTTGATTTTTCTAGAAGGTTTAAAACTGGTTTGAGAATGGGGGTTTATGCGGCCAAAACAGATATTAGTAGGGCAGAGTTTGGAGAGGGAAGCTTTGATAAGGGCTTTTATTTCTTTATTCCGGTCGAGTCATTTTTTACTAATTACTCTAAAGGCTCAACAGGTTTTGGTTTGAGACCAGTTACAAGAGATGGAGCTGCGATTCTAACTCATGGACATGACTTATTTGGAGTTACTGATCAGGGTTCAGCACATGTTATTCTCAGAGATTGGGATGATCTATATGACTAATAAGTTTTTGATAGCTTTATGCATGCCACTTATTGCTGGCTGTAATGCAATTGGCACCGCTTTCACCTATACAGAAGCTGCAAGCTTCATTAAGGGTTATGCTTTAGGGTTTCCAGAAGACGTAGTTTCTGAACAGAAACTTGAAGATATAAATGCTTCAGTTGCTAATATTAAAATTGGAAGGGGCCCAAGTTCTTTGGTTGTCCTAGCTTATATAAATGATGGATCTCATGAATGGGTTTCTAATGACAACATTCAAGTTTTTAGTAAAAATGGTCAAGTCTATAAAACAATGGGCCTAGCATCAGATGTGACATATGAGCCAATTAACTATTTGGATTCAAATAATTTAAATAAGTCCTTCTCATCAACCGTTTCATTTTATCAGCCTGATTTATTTCTTACATCAGTTATAAATTTTATTAAAAAATCAGATAAAAAAGTTACCCTTATGCGGAACGATAAAAAAATTGAAGCAACACTGTATACTCACAATTTTTATATCCCCTCTATTAAATGGGATGGAGTAAATTACTACTATGTAGATGATACTGGTTTTATTTTAAGTGCAGAACAAGATCTTCATCCCAATCTTCCTAAATTTAAAATAGATTATTTTTATAAATTTTATTAAAGAAAAATTTTAAACTGCTGATTCTGTTTGCAAAATTCAGACTTTGACTTTAAATCTCATTGTAGATTTTTTTGTTAAAGCTTTTCAGAATAAAAAAAAGGAGAGCAAATGCTCTCCTTTTTAATTAATCAGTAGTATTAATTGGCAAGTCTAGTTGCTGTACTTGTAACAACTTCTGTAACCTCAACTTCAACTTCAACCGAAGCTGGAATTGAATAGACTTCCTGTTCTTGATAAGACTCTACGATTGTTTCGTATACGTCATACTCTTCAACTGCAGGAACTCCACCTTCAACTTCTACAACAACTACATCAGTGTTAACTATTATGTTGTCACCTTTAACTAAAGTTGCAATATCATCAGGGTCAGCTGGGTAACCTGTGATTCCATCACCATCAATATCTTGAGATGAAACTGCTGTATATGTAGATGTGTATGTACTTGTTGAAGTTGCTGTTCCAGTTGTAGTAGCTGTTTGTGTAGCTGTAGCAGACTCTCTGGTAGCAGTACCAGCTACTCTTTGAGCTTCTCTTGTTTTAGTAACAGTATAACTTGAAGGAGTTGTACCACTCTGAGTTGTTGTGGTAATTGTTGATTTAACTTCCTCTTCTTTTGTATAAATCTCAGTTGGCGCTGGCGTAGGTGCTGGCGTTGGTGCTGGAGTAGGTGCTGGCGTTGGTGCTGGCGTTGGTGCTGG
>CEQM01085018.1_pt1 | contig 25592 bp, 23 predicted proteins | sample 531111 | NCBI WGS metagenome assembly CEQM01 (sample SAMEA2621278, study PRJEB7988) | marine metagenome | biome: marine biome (ENVO:00000447); feature: deep chlorophyll maximum layer (ENVO:xxxxxxxx); material: "saline water (ENVO:00002010), including plankton (ENVO:xxxxxxxx)" | depth 120 m
GGCAATCCTGGACCGGGAGGAATTGGTGTTGTTTTAATCTCGGAATTTAAGCAAAAAGAAATTTCAGCAGGGTACCGATTAACTACGAATAACCGGATGGAATTGCTTGCCGTAATACGAGCACTAGAAGCATTGAAAACCAGATCTAAAGTAAACCTTTATACAGATTCATCTTATGTTGTGAACGCCCTTACAAAAGGATGGGCAGTAAAATGGAAACAAAATAATTGGAAATTAAGTAGTAAAAAAACTGCAAAAAATATTGATTTATGGAAAATATTACTAGATTTAGATGGTTCACATGATGTTACGTATCATTGGGTCAAAGGTCATGCAGGTAATATTAATAATGAACGGTGTGATGAATTAGCGCGTGAAGCAGCTTACGCAGAATCACATTGGAATGAAGATTCAGGATTCGACTCATAATATTTGAATATTTTTTTATTAATAAGTTGACCTTGTTGCTCAACAAACTTACCTTATTTATTGCCGAAATTTACTTCTAGCAAAATTATTAGGGAGCATGAGATGGTTGATGAGGTAACAGTAGAATTGTTAGACGTCAGAGGTGAAATATGCCCTTATCCTATGATCAGAACTAATAAAGAGTTAGATGAATCGGATCCTGCACTCATATCATTGGATGTCTTAACTGATCATCCTCCTGCACTTTCGACTATCCCACCTGAAGCCATGAAGAGAGGGTACGGGTGTGAAATAGAAGAAATTGCAGCTGGCGAATGGAAAATCCACTTATTTAAGTAATTTGAGTTTTTTACCCCAGAAAGGAACTCTTCATGATTAGTATTTCAAAAAAATTATTCACAATTGGATTAGGTAGTTTTATATTTTTAGGGCTATCAATCCTTACTGCATGCTCTGATGATACATCTACCAAAACTGATACTTCATTAGAAGGTAAAGGGTATGCAGAAAATGCGCGCCTAGTATCCACAAATTGGGTTGCAGATAATATTGATAACGATGATGTTGTAATAATTGATATCAGAAAACCAGAAGACTATGCTGCAGGACATCTTCCTGGAGCATTAAATTATAGTTATAAAGAATTACAAGTAGAGAAAGATGGAGTTAAGGGATTGATTCCACCTGCGGATCAGATTGCCGCAAAACTTAGCTCTCTTGGAGTTTCATCTTCAGACACAATTATTATTTATGATCACATTAAGAATTTATGGGCATCCAGACTTTTATGGACTCTTGATGTCTATGGACATGAAAATGCAAGATTAATGGACGGTTCGCTTGCATTATGGGAAGCAGAAGGAAAAGCGATCGATACGGTTGTACCTACACCTTCTTCTTCAACTTATGATTTTTCATCTGAACCAAATCTAAACTTAATTATTAGCTTAGAAGAAGCTCTTGCAACCATTGGAGATCCTTCCAAGCTAGTAGTTGATACACGAAGTGCCGACGAATATGCAGGTAGAGACGTACGTGCTGAAAGAGGTGGGCACATTCCAGAATCAATTCATTTGGAATGGACACAAAATGTTGCAGAAGACGGAACTTTTCTATCAGCTGATGAGCTTTCGAAAATGTACGGCTCTGCAAATATCAATTCAGATCAAGAAATTGCCACCTTGTGCCAAACAGCAGTACGTGCGACACATAGCTGGTTCGTTTTAACAGATTTGCTAGGTTATGAAGATGTAGCAGTGTACGACGGATCTTGGACAGAATGGGGAAATCGAGAAGATACACCCATTGATTCTTAACAAATCAAATATCTCTCTTTGAGACAATAGTTCGACCTCCTTACAACAAACAGGGGGTCGAACTATGTTAATAAAAAATGCATTGCTATATTGAAGAGTATGAATATGCAAAACATCAACAATTCAGCACCGCTTAAGATAAATACTTATTCGTTTTGGGTTTGGACCTCAATTATTTTAATTGCAGGTCTTGTTCTAATACTTTCGTTATCCAACCAATCAACATCCTCAATTTACTGGATAGTGGGCATTATTTTTGGAATCACCGTTCAGCGTAGTAGGTTTTGCTTCACTTCGGCTTTTAGAGATTTCTTCTTATTGGGTCAGACACGCATGATTAAAGGGATCTTAGTTGGACTAGCTGTTTCTTCCGTTGGTTTTGTCATGATCATGAGCACTGTTGCACCAAATCCTGGATTTGGTGCATTTCCAAGTGATGCACATGTACTACCTGTTGGTCTATCTACGCTAATAGCAGGAATACTTTTTGGGATAGGAATGGTTTTAGCTGGAGGATGTGTTTCTGGTTCTCTTTACAGAATGGGGGAAGGCTATATTGCATCTTGGGTAGCAATATTAGGAGTAATGATAGGATTGTTCCTTCTAAGCAATACATGGAACTGGTGGTGGGATAACTTAATATCGCAGGAAATTTCAGTCTGGCTTCCAGCAAATCTGTCTTATACAGGTGCCCTGATTGTAACAGCTCTAGGCTTAGTTTCTGTACTTTATATAGCGCTATATCGAGAGCGCAAAGTAAGCACAGGCTTCGTTATGCCTGAAATAAAAAAATTAAAAACTGACTCACCTCCCCAAAATACATTTGATGAACTGCTTGGTTACGGACGAACAATTTTTAGAACTGAGTGGAGTCCTATCGTAGGAGGAGTCGTACTAGCAATCGTCAATATAATATTGTTCATAAGGTTTCACCCTTTAGGTGTCGTTGGAGAAATTTCAAGATGGTCAAACTCGATTATGCATACTTTCGGGGCACCTCATATAGATTTAAAAGGAATCGACGCACTCGGCGCGTGTGCCACTGTTGTATCAGAAGGAGGTTCTTGGTTTACCGAAACATTCTTTTTGAATATTGGAATAGTTGCTGGAGCAACTGCATCAGCAATTTTTGCTAGAGAATTTAAACTGCGGGTCCCAAAATCTCCTGTTCGGTACATACAATCAATAGGAGGGGGCATCATCATGGGATATGGTGCCGGTTTAGGCTTAGGTTGTACCTTAGGTGCATTTTTCTCTGCTGTTCCTTCAATGGCTTTAAATGGATGGGTCTACGCCATAGGGCTTACAATTGGATCGTATCTGAGTGTGCAATGGATTAAGAGGTTCCCTTAGTGAGTATTAATGAAGACGAAATTGAACTTTTTGATCATACCGTTCAAGATCAAATTACTTTCATAAATAATGCAATCACTGAAGCTCTAAATGGAACTACAACAAAAATCATCACTCATGCAAAAGCAGTGGCCATTTATTCTTTACCAACTGCAATAGAAAAAGGAGTGCGCTGCAGAGTTGTTCCGCAGGATGAAGGAACAACGTATTCAATTCATATAACACCCAAGGAATAATAACTCGACAAAAATATAAAAGTTAAATGGTAGGAATGAATAATGGATCTTGAACTCAATGGGAAAACAGCAATTGTTACTGGCGGAAGTCGTGGTATAGGAAAGGCAATTAGCCTACAACTCGCTAGTGAAGGTGCAGCAGTAGCAATTGTTGCTCGGAACATGGACCAACTTCAAAATACTGCGACAGAGATCAGCACTAAAACTGGCCAAAAAATTATCCCCATCCAGGCTGATATGTCGGATAAAAATTCAATTGAATCAATGGTCACGCAAGCTAACAATGAACTAGGCAGTATCGATATTCTAGTAAATAATGCAGCTGTACCTGGGGGAGGTGCAGCACCTCATTTCAGCGATATTACCACTGATGATTTTTGGTCAGATATGAATCTCAAAGTCTTAGGTTATTTACGATGTAGTCAATATGTGGCTCCACTCATGAAAGAACGTAAATGGGGTCGAATCATAAATATATCTGGGTTAGCAGCTCGAAGTGTAGGTACCACTGTTGGCAGCATGCGAAATGTAGCTGTTGCAGCAATGACAAAAAACTTAGCACATGAACTTGGGCCACATGGCATTAATGTAACTGTCGTCCACCCGGGGTTAACATATACAGAAAGAGTCCCTGATTTATTAAAATCGATCTCAGAAAAGCAAGGTAAAACTATCGAGGAAGTTACAGCCAGTTTTGGCACGAGCAATACTATACAGAAAATTATTACATCAGAAGAAGTTGCTTATGTCGTAGCTTTTCTTGCATCACCAAAATCTATTTCAATCAATGGAGATGCTTTGGCAGTAGGAGGTGGTGTTGGAAGTGGAATCTATTACTGAACATTTTCATATACAGATTTTATAGCTGAGCCATCTGCATTATTAATTCTGGTAGTAACAGTATTCGTCATTCCGTCTGGTCCGAATGTTGGAATCCAGCAAGAATGTTTTCCTGCACCACCAGCAACAACAATATTTAGCCGAGACCAATGCTCACCGACCATATGTGCTTCAGGGGAATCTACATCAGCTCTCGGTTCAGCCCAATGAGCTTGCCCTTCAAGCCAGTCTTCAGTCATTTCATTCAAATATAAATGAGATGCTTCCCAAAGGATTTTTTTAGCATCATCTTTTGAAATACCATCGCGAGCGATAGCTTCAGCATGTTCTGGACCTAGCACAATGAGTGGTTGACCACCACGATAAGTCATATTATTACTTCCAGGTTGGCGCATACTAAGGCCAATTGTATTCAGTAGGCCAGCTCCGGTAACACTCCAATGATCATTCACATTATGCGGGGCCTCTGCAGCCATAACAGTGACAGTACTATCCATGATGTCAAAGCCCATTTCGACATGTAATGGTTCCCACGGATTCAAATCTTCAGCTTCTGCTGCACAAAAACTAATTTTTGCTGGCGTACCAATGGTTGATCTATCACCTTCACCTGGAGTGCCACCTGCAATATTCAACAGTATCAATCGCATAGCCCTACCAATCGTGGCATTTGCTCTAAAGCCTTGACCAAAAAGGTTGTAACCATTATTGATATTAATTTCGCGTCCAATTGGACCGTTAACAAATACTAAAACTGCACATGAATGAGTAGTTGATTGAATACCGTTCAGATTGAATGGTTTTTCTGCAACTGCTTGAGTTGCGGCCACAACAACAGGGAAGTACTCAGGGCGACAACCTGCCATAACCGCATTAATCGCAAGAGCTTCGACTGTAGCTTCACCATTTCGAGGAGCTAAAGTAGCAATTACATCATCAGGTTTGAAGTCTACGTATCGAAACATTTCGTCTACACGTTGACGGGTAGGGGGGATAAATGGAAGTCCATCAGTCCATTGTTGTGTTTCAAAAAAATCAATAATCGCTTCTAAGGAATCGTCGATATCAACGATAGGAGGCAAATCTAAATTAACACTCATTAAAAACCTATCTTATCTAAAGAATTACGGTCTAATCAATTAACCGATAATCATCTCTTTAATAGAATTCGCTGCATCTTGAGCTTTTAGTATAGCTTCATCGGCAGGCATTCCTCCCAAAGGATGTTGAATCGTTACTATCCGCAAGTTAGGATATCCCATCGCACGAGCTTGAAGCTCAGACAAAGCCTTAAATTCGCTAGTTGCCAAAGTAATAGTAGGAATACCACGTTTTTCTAAGTCGACTGCAGCGTGGATACTCCACGCAGTACAAGATCCTCAGTCGGCACTCCCTAAAATGACCCAATCACAATTATCAACCAATTCTTTTTCAAGTTCTTTTGGAGTGGGACCATTTGTTATTTTGCTAGAGACAACTGTTTTGATAACACCATAATCGAGTGAAAGTTGGTCAACAATAGCTTCCATCACTAAAGAGGCATGTTGCTTTTGATTTGCAAGTATACCTGCACGAGATTCTCTGAGTTCGAGAATCTCAGAGTTTGATTCTTCTTGAGTAGGGCCACTCTTAGTAGGATTCAATATTTGTACTTTATTCATTTACACCTCAAATCTATTGATACTGTATACGATACTGAAAAATATAAGATTTAGCATCTTTAACATTATTTTCGTAGATAATCACGAACAGAAATTGCAGCTGTAGCTCCATCTCCAGCTACTGACACCAATTGTCGAGAAGATTGTTGTCGAATATCACCTGCAACATACAGACCTTGTTGAGAGGTACTCATATCAAGGTTACATTCGACATGCCCTGCAGCATCAACAGCTATGAGTTCTTTCAAGATAGCTGAATTGGGAACTAATCCAACAAAGACAAATGCACCAGTTACATCAAGTTTTTTTTCACTACCATCTGCAATAATTGTAATAGATTTCAGTTGATCATCACCGTCTAGGTTTTGTACAACTGCGTTATGTTCTACAGAGACTTTTTCAAAGCTCAATAACTTTTCACGATTTACAAATGTACCTGTGAAATCTTCATTTTTATTAACGATAGTAATAGATCGAACTACGTCGGTTAGATGAAGAGCTTCATCTAAAGCTGAGTCACCAGCACCAATAACAGCAACGTCTTCATCACGAAAAAAATCTCCATCACATGTCGCACAATTGGATATACCTTTGCCAAAGAATTTTTCTTCACCAGGAACATTAAGTTTTGCAAAATTAGAACCCAGTGCAACGATGACAGCTTTCGAAGTCACTGTTTCCATCATAGTTTGTACAGACCATATATTTTCATTTGTAGTAAGACCTGAAACTTCACCGAATTGAAATTGCAAACCTGCATTTAATGCTTGTTCTGCTGTGCTTGAAGCTAATTCAGTACCTGTTGTACCGTGAGGAAATCCAGGAAAGTTATCGATTTGCCCTACATTATTAAGTTGCCCCCCAGGACCCATTTGATCAAATAATGTGACTTCCAAACCTTCACGAGCTGCATATAATCCTGCAGTTAGTCCCGCCAAACCACCACCTAGAATAGCTACATCAAAATCTGTCATTATGCACCTTTCGAAAATTTTAGCAGTTAATTAATCGCGCAAATTATAATTCAAGCCTAATTCAGATGCTATTTGCTCAAACCATTCGATAACTTCAATATGATAGGGAATTCCTGAAATTTTCCGTTCATCTTCTGATTCTGCTTCAAGCAAACCAGGATACACGACACGTTCTTGATCTGCTGCCGGGGTAGTATCTGCTAATCCCTTAAGAAACAGATCCATGTCATCTTTAAATTTCTCAGGGTCTACAAAAGCATCAATTTTATAAGCCATTAAATGAAAACCTGGGGTCAGGGCAATAAATCCTGGTCCAATACCTGTAAGAGTACTTCCTAGAATATCTACAACAGAACCTAATCCATATCCTTTATGAGATCCATTTTCTCGTGTACCTCCTAATGGAAGTAACCATGGCGGACCAAATTGATCTGGCACATCCGTTTCTTCCATAATTGGTATACCATCAGCACCCGCAATCCACCCTGGCTCTAATTTTGCTCCAACGCGCTTAGCTAGGGTGAATTTATTTCGTGCAATTTGACTAGTACCAACATCAAAGACAAAAGGAGGCATTTTATTCGCAGGCACTGCCCACGCAATTGGATTAGTTCCGAGACGAGGAATTGCACCAAAGGTTGGTAGTGTAACTGACGATCCACTTGTTGACATTGCCAGACCAATCATGTCATGTTCCATAGCTTTCATTGCATGATATCCAGATGCTCCCATGTGTCCTACATTAGTCACACAAGCTGCACCTAATCCATATTTCTCAGCTTTTTCTATAACTTTGTCCATGACATCTGGTGCAATATGAACTCCTAGACCACCACCACCGTCGACAACAAGTGTTGTTTCTGTTTCTCGTGTAATTACTACTTCAGGGTCAGGCGTCAATCTTCCATCCTGATAACCTGCAACATAATTTCGAAGCATATTCGAGACACCATGCGTTTCAATACCTCGCAGATCATTGGAAATTAAAACATCACTTGCAATGGATGATTCTCTTTCAGGTACTCCTAGTGCATGAAAAATGCTTTTTGTTGCAGCATTTATAGTATCCGCACTTACATATATTCGATCTTCTTCAGCAACTTTAAAACGTTCGAGCATTCCAATACCTCCATATTATTTCAAATTAAATGAACAATTCTTAATAGTTATTATTTAGATCCAATTACTCCTGCATCACGTAATTGTTGAATTTTTTCATCATCGATTCCTATGTCAGAAGACAGAACTTCATCAGTATGATCATCGAGTAGAGGTGCATGTTTTAATGGCATTACCCCATCCATACGTAAAGGATTACGCATGAGTTTTACTTCACCATTTATTGGATGATCCACTGTTTGAATAAAATTGCGTTCAGTCAAATGAGGGTCTGTGAATAAATCCATCGTGCTGAATACATAACTAGCTGGGACACCAGCAGGTCCCAATATACCCATTACTTCCTGCTTAGTTTTTGTTCTAGTCCACGAAGCTATTTCTTCATATAACAATGGTTGATTAGCTATTCGAGCAGCTTCTGTAGAAAATTTTTCATCTGTCAACAATTCAGAACGTTCCATGGCAACACATAAAGCATCCCACATTTGCGAAGTAACCGTCATTATAAATATCCAGTCATTGTTATCATTTGTTGCATCAGATGTTGGAGCACAAGGATATGTTGAAGTAATACCATTACCTTGATGTATACCTGTGCGAGGAGCAGCTTCTTTGCCCCAAACATGTAATCCAACAGTACGCATAAACATTGTTGTAGCTTCTTGCATCGATATCTCGATTTGTTGTCCAACGCCAGTTTGCAATTTTTCAACATATGCTGAAACAATACCCAAGGCCATCTGAATACCTGTTCCTGAATCTGACATAGTGGGAGCAGGTTTCATTGGTGGACCATTAGGATCACCTGTAACTGAAAATGTGCCTGCAGATGCTTGAGCAACCCAGTCATAGCTGTTGTATTGAGAATACGGGCCTGTCAAACCATATCCTTTGATTCGTGCATGAATAATTGAAGGATTGATCGCAGAAAGAGTTTCGTAATCTAGGCCTAATTTTTCAACGACACCAGGGCCATAATTTTCAACAAAAACATCATAATGAGGGACCATATCAAGAAAAATTTGGCGACCTTCATCAGATTTAAGATTGATAACTACTGATCGTTTATTACTGTTGTAGTTCAAAAAATATTGTCGGACCTGCTCTTGGTTAACACCTTCACGCCCAACTCCTCGACCAGGGTCACCTGTAGGAGGTTCAATCTTGACTACATCTGCACCAAGCCAGGCCAAATATTGTGTACATGAAGTTCCAGCTTCGTACTGAGTCATATCCAAAATTCGCATTTTCGAAAGTGAGCCCATTACCCCTCCTCTCTTTACATGCATCGTACTCGATCCAATATTCTTCTGCTCGATTCTTGAATTAAATTATTCTTTTGTAAGCAGTTAGTTTTTTCATTTTTATCCTACCACTCGCACACAAGGTAGTGATCGATAGGATAGAGCGATGCAGACTATAGAAAACGCCAAACAATTTAAAATTCGTTCTCTTACTAATAGTGTTTACCTTCCCACCATATTCATATCAATCGGTCAAGGATCAGTCCTGTCTTTTGTTCCACTTTTTGCTAAAGATTTGGGTGGATCCATAGCCATCGCAGGTTTGGTGTTCGCAATGCGTGGATTAGGAATTGTAGTTTTCGATATACCAGCAGGATTAATAATAGACAAAATAGGGCAACGGAAATCGCACTTGCTTTCTATTATTTTCATCACAATATCTGCCCTTTGTACCGCATTTAGCCAAAACATCCTTCATCTATCTATTTCAGTATTTATATTTGGCGCTGCAACTTCATTATGGATGTTGGCTCGACTAAGTTTTGTTTCAGCAATTACCCCAGTAGATCAACGTGGACGTGTAATCTCATTAATCGGAGGTTCGCATAGAATAGGCAATTTTGTTGGTCCAATATTGGGAGGATTTATTGCCCAATATTACAGTTTTGTTGAAGTAATGCTAGTTCTATTTGTCGGTGCCATTGGTGCATTAATCATGATCTTTCTATATCTCCCGCATGTAGAAAACACTCCAAAAACAATGATTGAAAAAGATGATAATAGTTTTGTAGCAGTATTTAGAGAATATAAATATATATTTCTAACAGCTGGCACAGCCATGCTTTTGTTACAAGTCTTACGGCAAACGCGTCTAGTCATGCTTCCGTTATGGAGTGATTCAATTGGTCTCGAACCAAAAGATATAGGCTTGATAATTGGCATAAGTTCTGCAGTTGATATGTCATTATTCCTTCCAGTAGGTGTAGCGATGGATCGATTTGGAAGAAGATGGGCAGCAGGAGCAAGTCTATTATTAATGTCTCTAAGTATGATACTTATAACTTCCACTAATGATTTTGGGTCGCTCATGTTGGTGGGTCTACTCTCTGGGTTCGCAAATGGCCTTGGTTCAGGGATAGGGATGACTCTAGGTGCAGACTTCGCACCTCAACGCCATCAAGGGCAATTTCTCGGTATATGGAGATTTGTTACAGACATAGGTACAAGTAGCGGTCCATTTATTGTCGCAGGTGTAGCAGGTCTTGCTACTTTAAGCATAGCATCCGTGAGTGTAGGTCTATCAGGATTAATAGGCGTCTTATTAGTTTGGAAAAAAGTTCCAGAAACTCTTCGAAAAAAAGGGGATGGAAATTGAGCTATGGAGACAACGATTCAACTGAAACTTCTTCTATTGGTGCAAAAGAAGTTATTTCGTCTTTAATTAATTCACCATCACCAACAACTGTTATCGTCATTAATGATGGATCAAGATATTGTTTCGCTATTTGCTGAATATCAGAAGGGTTTAAGGCTACAACATGTGCAATATAGTTTTTTGCCCAATTTTCATCTAAATTATGTAAATCCAAAAATGCCAATTGTCCTATAATAGCTCCAGGAGTTGTATACCTCATGACATAAGATCCTGAAACATAGTTTTTTATCCCGTTGAGCTCTTCCATTGAAGGTTCTGTATCACGAATAAGATCGATTTCTTTAAAAATTTCTTCTATAGAAGCACCTGTCACATTAGTCGTAACATCTGCAGTTTCAACCCAATATGCACTTGTTGGATGGGATGCAATCATACTTCTAGGTGAATATGTATAACCTTTATCTTCACGAATATTCAATGTAATTCGTGAATAAAAAGAGCCACCTAATAAAGAATTCATCACAACTAATGGCACATAATTTTTATCACTCGGCGTTATAACTGGTAAGCCAATGACAAGGGTTGATTGTTCTGCATTTTTTCTATCGAGCAAGTGAATTTTCCGAGAACTTTCTGGCAGTGAACGTTCAGTATGATCACTTACATGACCAGTCCATTCCTTGAAAGTATCTTCAATTGCACTCTTAAGAGTTGATTTATCAAACATCCCTGCAACATAAAGTTTCGTTTCATTTGGATTAGCAAATTTCCTATAGGAATCACTTACATTTTGTGTAGAGAAAGTATCAATTATTTCAGGAGTAGATAATGAAAGCCCATATCCTGAATTACCATATAGTGCACGACGAAACGTAGCTGAAGCTAAAACACCAGGTTGTACTTTCATTAGCTCTAAGTCACGAAGCATATCATCTCTTAATCTTGCTAAAGATTCTGTAGGGAAACGTGGATTTTGAGCAATATCACCAACAAGTTTAATAAATTCTGCTGCAAATTCTGTTAGAACTGAGCCTGAAATAGTAAGAGTGTCATCATCAACATTGACATCAAATCTTCCACCTAATGACGCCGCTTTATCTGCGATTTGATTACCATCTAAATCAATTGTCCCTTCTTTAAGGTAGTCACTTATCAGGCGGTAAATCCATACCTGTGAATTAAGTTCATCAGCAGAGCCAAAGTTCATACTTAATAGAAAATACGCTTTAGGTATTATTCCTACTTCAACAAATTCTACTTTAAGACCGTTTGCTGTCTCCCATTTATCAACTTGAGGCAGTACAAAAGGTTCAGGAGATGCTATGGTCGGTTCTGGAATCATGATGTCTCCTGTGTTTGATTTGAAAGCTCAGGTACTATTTTCAAAATTGCACGTTTCGTAGGTAAAAGATATTCATTTGCTGCATTATAAATATCATCCAAAGAAACCGATCTGAATAAAGAATCAATTTCATTTACACGTTCAGCATTTCCATCAATCATTGCAAATGATGCCAATAGATCAGCACGACCAAAACCAGGATAAGAACTTCCTGCGAAAATATCGTAAAACGAAGAACGGGTTTTTAGGATAATTCTTTCTAAAGCTACTGAAGAAATATGTTCATTTAATACATTCTCAAGTACCTGATCAAAGGCTTCTAATATTTCATCTGGGTTCGTTGTTTCGTCATAAATTAAAGATGATGTCCACAGTAAGGGAGTCCGGGCATTAAACATATGTCCTAAAAAGTTAATACCACCACCTATATGTCCCGTTAAGCCTTTTTTAATTACCAGCTCTTGATGAAGCAATGAATCATCACCTTGCAACAATAATTGATCTAAAAGACCCATTGCAAAATACAGTGGTGAATTACGTTGTGGTATCTGGTAAGAGATAGCTAAAGCTGGCTTAGTAGCTAATGCATCTTTTTTTTCAAAAACACGTTCTTCTGTCCATTCAGGCTCATCCATATTTGGAATTTCAGGTGGCGTAACAGAAGGAATGTCAGAAAAATATTTTTCTGACATTCTAATAGCATCATCAACATCAAAATCCCCAACTACAACTAAAGCAGCATTCGATGGAGAATAATAGCTCTTAAAAAAAGCATTGACGTCTTCTAAATTAGCAGCATCTAAATCGACCATATCACCATATCCATTGTGGGAATTATGCCAATTACTCCAAGCCAAACCAGGCATATCAATCCATGGAAAACTACCATACGGACGATTAAGCACATTGACTCGTATTTCATTCTTCACAACATCTCTTTGGTTATCTAATTCAGCATCTGTAATTTTCGGACCACGCATACGATCAGCTTCCATCCACAGAGCCAGTTCAAGAGTGTGTTTTGGAAGGACTTCCCAGTAGTTTGTAAAATCAGTTCGAGTTGATCCATTTAGTGTGCCACCATTTTCTTGCACACGCTTAACCAATTCCATTTTTTCCATTTGTGCTGAACCCTGAAACATTAAATGTTCAAATAAATGTGCAAAGCCAGTTCTGCCTTGAGGTTCTAATCTCATTCCAACATGATAATAAACAGCTACAGTAACAATTGGCGCCGTAGTATCAGGAGAAAGGATTATTTTTAAACCATTCTCTAGTGTGTGTTGTTGGATCGGGATTTTTAAATCTGATGACTTGTGAGACATAAAATATACTCTCTGTAACTATTTATTATTCCAGTTCTATTCTATCGCCATTAATTCTTGTCGAGCATCATGTACGGCATCAATAAGACCAAAAAGTAGAATCCTATCTCCTCGTGACAAAACTGTATTACCATGGGGTACTAAATCTTCACCTTGTCGTTGCAACAATAAAATTAGTACACTTTCAGGCAATCCTAAATCTCGTATCTTTCTTTTGTCTAATCCACTACCTATTGGAACATCGATAATCACTCTATCCCCAGTCCCTAAAGCTTCTGTTAATAACGGCGCGGCGATACGATCGAGCATAGCTTGTGAAAGTGCTACTTCAATATCTACAGTTTCAATTCTTGATTGCTCAAAAGCACTCACTACATCTGTACTAGTGGCATGAGCATATACTTTTGCGTCAGGACTTGCTGCACGTAAATATTGACAAAAAAGAAGATTTATTTCATCACTATCAGTTGTAGCGATTCCGATTGCAACATTCGATGCGCCTGCAGCATCAAGCATTTTTACATCTGTAATCTCAGCTTTGATTGTTTCAAGACCCTCTTTCTGTGCTTGCAAAACTAATTCAGAATTATTTTCGATAAGAGTAACGTCATACCCTTGATCGATTAACTGGTGTCCAACACGACAAGCGACAGGATTTGCTCCCGCAATTATAGCTTTCATTGCTTTCACTCCTAATAATTTTGCGACAATACCAGCATAAGTTGACTGTACGCCTACTGTAAGAAATACCGTTAGGAATACTAAAGCAGTCAAAGTATCACCATATTGTTCAGGTCCAAGAACTTCGCCTGCAAAAGCAGCTAAAGCTGCAGCCACAACACCTCTTGGACCAATAAGGCTAATATATGTTTTTTCACGAAATGATAAATCTGATTTAATTGCTGAAATGAAGACAGTTATAGGACGAATAACAAGCATAAGACATGCGCAAACTATAAACCCATAAGGCCATAAATCTCGAACCGCTTCCAAATCAACAGTGGCGACAGCAAGCACATAGACAGCACCAATAAGCATTTTGGATAAATCATCTTCAAATGAACGTACTTGTTCAGAATGCGGTATTTTTCTTGATGCAAGCACTATTCCCATTACAGCCATCGCAGCAAGACCCGAGTGAGCAAGTACACTTTCTGAAATAGCGAAAGTAGTAACGCTCATACCAAGAAGTAATAATGTGGTTTCAATTGGTTCAATGTCACGATAGATTTTCAATACCAAAAGTACGCTAACAGCTCCAAGTATCCCAATTAGCATTCCACCTAATAAACGAGTAGGGGCAAAAAACAATATTGTAGTTTCAGGACCAAACAAAACAATGTCCAATGCAACAATAGCAATGACTGCTCCAATGGGATCAACTAAAACTGCCTCACCCATCAACACAGCTCTAACACGATCATTAATCCGGACTTGTCTGACAAGTGGTGCAATAACTGTCGGTCCAGTGACAGCAACTAAAACGCCAAATAATGCAGCAATACGCCAAGGTAGAATTTCAAAATAACCTACCACCAAAGCACTTAAAGTAGCAGAGAGAATGAATCCAACAGTTAACAAGTTTCTTACAACGCCACCGACACGTCTTAAGTAGGGAACATCAATAGAAAATGCACCTTCAAAGACAATAATGGCGACAAGAATTTCAAGTCCAAATCGAAAAATTTCTTCAAATTCTGAAGGTGCTACAAGATTTAAAAATGAAGGCCCGGCAATTATTCCAATAATTAAGAAGATTAATACTGTCGGCAATTTGATTTTTCTAGAAAGAATAATCGTAATCGCAATAGCAAATCCAATAACACCAAAAGCAGATAACAGAGCGTGTTCCAATATTATTCTTTCTAGATACTAATAAATATTAGTTATCGATTATGGAAACTAATGAATATTAGTATCAATTATGCATATTAGAGTGAAGAGGTTGGTTGAATATTCAGTTTAATTTAACATTCAGTTCACTTATCGCATAGTTATCTCGTGAGATAACTATGCGATATCCTGTCGGAATGTTTTACGCAGAGAATGTACTAAAAAGTTTTGATGGAAATGAAATCCTTTCGAGCGTTTCTTTTTCTATTGGTGATAATGAAAAAGTAGGTTTGGTAGGCCCTAATGGATCAGGAAAGTCAACACTACTAAGTATTCTTGCTGGAGAACAATTCACTGATAATGGAAATGCAGGTTTTCGAGGAAATGAAATTGGCTTCTTAAAACAAGAAACTATCACGAGTTCTGAAAAAACTATTTCTGAAGAATTATGGGAATCTTTCCCTGAAGCTTCTGAGATAGAATATAGACTTCAACAACTTTCAATTGAAATGTCTAAGGACAGCGAAAATTTAGATTCTTTAATCACCGAACAGGCAAAATTATTTGAACGTTTTGAACAACTAGATGGATACCGAATTGACAAACGAATAGGTCGCACTCTCGCAGGACTTGGCTTCCAAAATGATGCGCTCTCCCAAACATGTGGTTCTTTCTCTGGTGGTTGGCAAATGAGAATTGGATTAGCCAAAATTTTAGTTCGAAGACCAGATAATCTCATTCTCGATGAACCTACAAATCATCTCGACCAAAATTCACAAAATTGGCTTGCAGAAGAACTCACGACATACCCGGGAACAGTATTACTAGTAACTCATGATGGGGAATTTCATGATCGTGTAGTTAACAAAGTATTTGAACTGCGTAATGGGAAAATAAATGCGTACTCAGGTAATTATACTTCTTATCAAAAACAAAAAGCTGAACGATTAGCTGTCCAAAGTAGTGCCTTAAAACGACAAGAAAAAGAAATTAGTAAACAAGAAAAATTTATTGAACGATTCAGATCAAAAGCCACGAAAGCATCTCAAGTAAGAAGTCGTGAAAAGGCTTTGAACAAAATTATGCCTCTTGAAAAGCTAACCTCTGATTTAGAGGTTAGCTTTAAATTTGATACAGCAACTCGCACTGAACGAGACGTCTTAAAAGCGCAAAATATTGGCCATTCTTATAATGGCAACGAAATAGTACTTATTGATGCAAACCTTCAGGTCGAACGTGGTGATAAAGTAATGTTCATTGGACCAAACGGTGGTGGCAAATCAACACTGTTAAAGATACTTGCTGGTGAAATTACACCAACACACGGTGATATTTTCTGGGCAAATAGAGCTGAACTAGGTTACTACGACCAGCACCAAGATGAAGCATTAGATTACGATCTAACCGTTTTAGAAGAAGTACAAACTGTTAATAAAGAGCATGGTGATGGTGTATTAAGAAATATATTAGGAAATTTTTTATTCAGAGGAGATGATGTTTTTAAATCAGTTTCAGTCTTATCTGGAGGAGAAAGGAGCCGTTTAGCTTTGGCGAAATTTCTCATAAAACCTGGCAATGTTCTTCTTTTGGATGAGCCTACAAACCATCTTGATAGAACGACACAAAGAAAATTGATTTCAGCACTTGAGAACTATGAAGGAACCATCATTTGCGCCAGTCATGATAGAGAGTTGTTAGAGAAAGTTGCAACACGAGTAATAAAAGTAAATGATGGCGAATGTATTGAGCTCAATAACTGGCATAATATTTCAGAAGTACTAACATCCAATTAATTAAAATCTTAGAGAATATAATTCAACAGGGAAAACGACATGTCATTTGATCTACCTATTACTACGGGCTATGAACCTGCAATTATCGAAAAACGAATCCGTGAATATGAATCTTTCGGTAATCATCGCACAGGATGGCCGGCAGACGATCAAACATCAAAATGGTTAATCGAACAATTAAAGGAATTTGGTATATCTGCAGAAACTGAAAACTTTCGTTTCCCACGAGTTGAATATCGAGATTCTTCGTTGAATTTACCTGGCAACGAAAAAATAAAGGGGACTCCATTATATGACGGTGATTTTACTATCCCTGAGGGAATAGAAGCAGAAATGTGTGAGATCACTGATCCTGAATTATTTGGCAAATTCGTTATAGTTAACGCACGAAAGTTAGCACATGAAGATTTTCCAAACTATGTAGATGCTTTACATAAAAAAGGTGCTCTCGCAATAATTCTAGTCAATGGAGACCGCGATCGAAATATTGTCTTACAAAATGCCATGCATATTGACAAACCTTTTCCACTCCCAATTTTACAAGTGGCCTCGAGTGATAACAAACATCTCAAATCGACGATGATGATGGGTGGAGAAAGCCACCTCATTTTAGATGGAGAACGATTGCAATCGACAGCAACAAACGTAATAGCAAGTATTGAAGGGAGTCAATCTAATACCCCTGCAATAGGGATCGTAACTCCAAAATCAGGATGGTTTACATGTGCAGCTGAACGTGGTGGTGGAATAGCTATCTTTTTAGCTTTAGCAGAAAGCATCGCAGCACTACCTGAACCTCATCCGACTGTACATTTACTCGCAAGTTCGGGGCATGAATTAAATTTTTATGGCATACGCTCTTATGCCCGAACGCATCGAGACAATATTACTAAAGCTGCTGCTTGGTTACATTTAGGTGCTTCAATTGGGGCTCGTGAAGAACCCAATTCCATAGCGGCAACAAGTGATGAAGATTTGGAAAAATTTGTCCGTCAATCATTGAGTGCATCGAATTTAGAACTTACAAACATTCGAAATCCTGGACCTGCTGTGGGAGGAGAAGCTCTCATTCTTAGTGACTTAGATACTCGCTATATTTCATTTCTTGGAGGACATGCATATTTTCATTCCCCTACAGATACTGTGGACAATGCATTTGATTCAACTAAGGTAAGTGAATGGGCTTTAGCCATAAAGTCAATAACTAGCAACCTATTATCGATTTAAAAGAGGTAACCAAATGACAGAATCAGAAGCCACAGAAATTCCTACAATTCCTGCCACAACTGGAACAAGACTATTAGATAAAAGAGCAATAATTACAGGTGCAGGATCACGAGCTTCTGGTATTGGAAATGGTCGTGCCGCTTCAATATTATTTGCACTAGAAGGAGCAAAGGTACTGCTAGTTGATAGTGATCTAGCTGCTGCAGAAGAAACAAAATCAATTATCTTATCTCTCAAACCGGATGCAAATGTCCTTACCATACAAGGCAACGTAACCGACGAGAAATCGTGTAAAGAGATTGTAACCACTATCTCCCATCAATGGGATGGCTTAGATATTTTACATAATAATGTAGGCATAGGTATGCCTCGAAGCAGTGTAGTTGATGCTGATATGGATGAATGGGATAAAGTTCAAGAAACGAATGTTCGAAGTATGGTACTTACATCTCGATACGCTATACCAGAAATGGAAAAATCGAGTGGCAGTGGGTCTATAATTAATGTTTCATCCATAGCAGCATTACGTCCACGAGGCATGACTGCATACTCCACTTCAAAAGGCGCTGTAATTGCCTTAACACAAGCTATGGCAGTTGATCATGCAGAACAAGGGATACGTGTCAACTGCATCGTGCCCGGTCCAGTGTATACACCTATGGTATATTCGCGTGGAATGGAACCTTCACTAAGAGAAAGGCGCAAAAATGCTTCTCTCTTAGGTATCGAAGGAAATGGATGGGATATAGGAGCAGCTGCAGTATTTTTAGCTTCGGATGAATCACGTTATATAACTGGAGTTATTCTTCCTGTCGATGGCGGTGTACACATCAAAGGACCTGATAGATAAAAAAAACAATTAGTGGAGATGTTCCAATGGATATAGGCATGTTTGGTATTTTCTCAAGTTATGGATGGGAAAAAGGAACCGATACCGAAATGTGGCAGGAAGAGCTGAAGTTATTCGACATAGCTGCAAATTCTGGCTTTGACTGCCTATGGTCAACAGAACATCATTTTAATGATTATTCTATGGTCCCGGACAATATACATCTCATGACACATCTGGCAACAAAATACCCAAATATAGATATCGGAACAGCTGCAATTATCTTGCCATGGCATGATCCTTTACGAGTAGCTGAAAACGCAGCCGTACTAGATTTACTGAGTAACGGGAGACTTCGGCTTGGATTCGGGCGAGGTTTAGCAAAACGTGAATTTGAAGCTTTCAGGTTAAGTATGGATGAATCAAGAGGACGTTTTGATGAAGCAGCCCCGATGATTGTCAATGCATTGAAAACAGGCTTTATTGAAGGTGATGGCAAATATTATAAACAACCGAAAATTGAATTAAGACCTCGTCCTGAATATTCATTTGACGGCAGAATCTATGCTGTAGCTTCGAGTGAAGATTCTGTAGTATCTGCGGCAAAATTGGGTGCACACATCATCATGTTTGCAGATCGCCCTTGGGAAATGCGCTTACCCACTATCGAAAAGGGAAGAACTCTACATAGAGAACTGCATGGTACAGAACCACCAGATCTCATGCTGACTGAGTTTGTTGTATGCGGTCCTGATCTTAATCAAACAGAGAAAGACGCAAAGTTATATCAAGGAAAATTTGTAGAGAGCAATTTTTATCACTATGAATTTTTAGGAGATCATTTTAGATCTGTAAAAGGGTATGATTCTTACCAAGAAAAAGCAGAAATAGCACGTTCTGCCGGTCACGAAGGTGCAGTAGAAGGCTTTATGAAGGCAGCCAGTTGGGGTACACCTGACAAAATTTTACGAGGCCTTGAGGAACGACATAAATTGCTTGGAAATTTTGAACTTAATGTAGCTTTTAGATTTGGTGGCATCCCTTATAAATTAGCCGAAGAAAGTCTGAAACTTTTCGCGAAAGAAGTTCTACCAGTATTGAAATCATGGTAAGAATCAATCGTGCAAGCAATTACAAAAGGTGAATTATGAGAACTCTTTCTACATTAACGCATTTGGAGTGTTCGATATGTAACGAAAAACACGATCAAAATATAATTCAAACTATTTGCCAATTCTGTGGAAGAGCATTAGTAGCTCGTTATGACTTAAAGAAAGCAAAAAACACATTTACACGTGAAGAAATTTCAACCAGAGTGAGCTCCATGTGGCGTTACGAAGAATTAATGCCAGTCATCAATACTGCAAACATAATCTCTTTAGGTGAAGGAATGACGCAGCTTTTACCAGTTCCAAATTTGGGCAAAAAAGTTGGAGCAAACGATCTGTGGGTAAAAGATGAAGGTTCTAATCCAACAGGAACATTCAAAGCACGAGGAATTTCAGCAGCACTGTCAAAGGCAGTTGAATTAAATATAAAAGAAATAGGAATGCCTACTGCAGGAAATGCAGGTTCTGCTACGGCTGCTTATGCTGCACGTGCAGGAATAAAGGCACACGTAGCGATGCCTTCTGACACCCCAATTGCAATGATGGATGAAGTTCGAACTTACGGGGGAACTTTAAAGCTTATAGACGGGTTAATTTCAGATGCGGGAGCATGGATAGCCGAACAATCTAAACAAAATGGATGGTTTCCTATGGCAACTCTTAAAGAGCCCTATCGGGTAGAAGGAAAAAAAACTATGGGGTTCGAATTGTGGGAGCAATTCGATGGACAACTTCCAGACGCAATCTTATATCCAACGGGTGGAGGCACTGGGTTGATTGGAATGTGGAAAGCATTCAATGAGTTAGAATCTTTGGGATTAATAGGCAGCGAGAGACCTAGGATGATAGTAGTCCAGGCAGAAGGATGTGCACCTATAGTCAAAGCTTTTGATGAAGGAGCACTACGTGCAGAACCATGGGAAAATGCTGCCACATTAGCTCCAGGAATTAGAGTGCCAGCTGCCTTTGCTGACGATCTGATATTGCAGTCTGTTCGTGAATCTAATGGTGATGCAATAACAGTTAATGATCATGAGATAACTACTGCAATCACTGAAATAACACAATCAGAAGGCATCGATGTCTGCCCTGAGGGTGCTGCAACATTTGCAGCACTGCGTAAATTGATCATGGAAAAAAGATTAAATAAAGATTCAAAAATAGTATTGTTCAACACTGGTACAGGATTGAAACATCCAGAACTAAGGACAACTTCATAGTTCGAACAGACAGGTAATAAAGTGCTAACTGCGTTTAAAGATGGCTTCACGGAACAATATTTTCCAAAAACACTCTATAACGGAATTCTCATTTGCATTTGTGGAGGTGTACTAGCATACATATCCTCATCAATTGCAGAAAATTATTTTGAGAGTGGCTTTTTTAATGCACTGGTTATTGCTCTCATTCTAGGCGTAATACTCCGAAACAGTTTAGGTACAAGTAAAGTTGTTGACATAATAAACCCAGGATCAAAATGGGCTTCTTCAAAATTACTGGAGGTTGCAGTATTTCTACTTGGTGCAAGTATCAGTTTTGGTCAAATTATAGAAGCCGGTCCGAAAATTTTTATCTTAATCGCCGTCTCAGTAAGTGGAGGATTACTAATAACTTGGTTTATAGGCCATAGACTCTTTGGTTTAAGTTCGAGATTAGCTTTATTGATAGGTGTCGGTAATTCAATTTGTGGTAATTCAGCAGTAGCTGCAGTAGCTCCAGTATTAAAAGCAAATTCAAATGAAATTGCTGCAGCTATAGGTATTAGTGCAATAATGGGGCTCATTCAAATATTAGCATTACCATTTTTAGTACCATTGCTAGATCTTACCTATTACCAATATGGAATTATCACTGGAATAACTGTTTATGCTGTCCCACAGGTTGTAGCTGCTTCATTTTCAGTCTCAACGCTTTCAGGACAAGTAGCAACTTTTGTGAAATTAATCCGTATTTTATTTCTTGGTCCCATTATCGTAATTATTAGTATCTTAACTGAACGCAATTCAAATTCTGAAAAATCTGTAGTGAACAGAAAAAAAATACAAGGTTATGTTCCTTGGTTTGTTACTGGATTCATTGTTTTAGCAGTATTAAGAAGTGTTGAAATAATTAATGACCAAACTGGAGATTTAGCGAAAAATTTTAGTAGCATTTTCTTTATTGTTGCCATGGTTGGATTAGGATTCACATGCGATCTGAGTGAAGTAAAAAAAGTAGGAGCTCGTGTGGCAGTGACAATATTTTTTGCTCTAGGATTTATGCTTTTAATCTCGCTAATAGGAACTTCTTTACTTAACTTATCTGGCTCCGCGTAAAGTATTGTAGCTCTATGACAAAATCCAACCAAAATGACCATTTACCAAAACCACATAAAACTGATGCACGTATCACATTAACACCAAAAGGTACTGGATTCGCTTTATTTCTTTCGACTTTATGGGGAGGAAACGCAGTTGCATTGAAAGCAGGTCTTGTAGATGCGCCACCTCTTCGAATAGCTTCGATGCGTTTTTTGTTAGGTGGTATCGTAACCATAATCTGGGCAATTTGGACTAAACAAAAAGTTGTACCCAATAAAAAAGATATTAAACCCTTACTTGGTTTGATTGCGATATTTATTCCCCAAATAGCACTCATGAACCTCGGTCAAAATCTAACAAGCGCATCACATGCAGTAATTATTGCTGCAACATTCCCAATCTGGACAGGTGTCATAGCTCATTTCACAGTACCAGGAGATAAACTGTCGGTATTACGGATTTTAGGTACATGTGTTGCTTATATAGGAATCGTAGTTGTTTTTATGCAAGATTTCTCAGGCTCGGAAAGTACGTTGTTCGGTGATTTTTTATATTTAGGTTCTGCAATTTTACTTGGGCTTGGGCAAGTCTATAGATCCAACACATTACAACATGTTGATTTAGCAAAAGTATTAATGACGCAGCAAGTAATTGGGATCCTCGCATTTTTTTCTTTGGGGCTAATATTCGAATCTAATCCATGGGTAATAACAGAACGACTCATCTATTCCGTTATTTACCAAGGTGGAGTAATAGCTGGGTTTGGCTTCATAGGTAATTTATGGTTACTTCAAAAATATCGACCCTCTGGAGTTGCTGCCATATCGATGACTACACCAATTTGGGGAGTAATACTAGCAAATTTAGTATTAAATGAACCCTTACAAGCTATGCTATTCTTAGGCTTAGCATTAGTAATAGCTGGGTTATCTCTTTCACATTGGAGCACTAACCGATCAGTTTTAAAGACATAACAAGGAGATATCATGCAAGATTTAAACGGACAGGTAGTATGGATTACTGGTGCGGGCACTGGCATAGGAGAATCTGGTGCTCTCAAATTAGCTGATGCAGGTTGTCAAATAGTACTTTCTGGAAGAAGAAGTGAGCCATTAGAACTTGTCGCACAACAAATAGCTAATCGTGGCCATGCAAAACCTTTAATACAACCTCTAGATGTTTCTAACAAAACTGACGTACAAAACACTGTAAATAATATCCTTCAAAAATTAGGGAAAATAGATATTGCAGTATTTAGTGCGGGTATTAATGTACGCAATCGAAATTGGCCTGCAATCGAAACTGATGGATGGGATCAAGTTATAAACATAGATCTGAATGGGGCTTTTTACTGCTGCCATGCAGTATTACCAAGTATGCGCGCGAATGGGGGAGGATTGATAATAAATATTTCCTCGATGGCTGGAAAAGGAGTGAGCCCTCTCACAGGCCCTGCATATACTTCTGCTAAACATGCAATGAATGCCATGACGGCAAGTTTATTAATGGAGGAAAGAAATAACGGTATCCGTGCTACTGCTATTTGCCCAGGAGAAGTAGCAACGCCGATCCTTAATGATCGACCAGTACCGGTTAGCGATGAAGATAAAGCACGAATTCTTCAATCAGAAGATTTAGGAGATTTGATACTGTTCGTTGCACAACAACCACCTCATGTGACACTAAATGAAGTTTTGATTACTCCTACCTACAATCGATTTGCAGCGCCATAACTTCCAGTTAAGTATGTTAAAAATGGTAAGGAAAGCTTGAATAATTTTGATCACGCTTTTCTAAAAAAGCATCTCGCCCTTCTTGAGCTTCTTCTGTTGCATAGCCTAACCGAGTAGCTTCACCTGCAAATATTTGCTGTCCCACTAAACCATCATCAATCAAATTAAAAGCAAATTTCAACATTCGTTGTGCAGTAGGGCTTTTCGAATTAATTATCTTTGCCCATTCCAAAGCTACTGATTCCAAATCTTTATGTGGCACAGATTTATTCGCCATTCCCATAGCTACAGCTTCGTCTGCAGAGTATTCAAAACCAAGAAAAAACACTTCCCTTGCACGTTTTTGACCCATTTGCCTAGCTAGATATGCACTGCCAAAACCAGCATCAAAACTTGCAACATCAGCATCTGTTTGCTTAAATATCGCAAATTCTTTTGATGCTATAGTCAAATCACAAACTACATGTAAACTATGTCCGCCTCCGGCAGCCCAGCCAGGAACTACTGCTATGACCACTTTCGGCATAAAACGAATCAGACGTTGAACTTCAAGAATATGTAATCGGCCCACTTTCGCAGGATTAATACTTTCTGCTGTTTCACCTTCTGCATATTTATAACCATCCTTCCCTCGGATACGTTGATCACCTCCCGAACAAAAAGCCCAACCGCCATCTTTTGGAGAAGGTCCATTACCAGTGAGAAGAATCGTCCCAATATCTGTCCACTGTCTGGCATGCTCTAAAGCCGTATATAGTTCATCTACAGTATGCGGTCGAAATGCATTACGTATTTCAGGGCGATTGAATGCAATACGAACTGTTCCCTGATCAACCGCTCTATGATAAGTAATGTCTGAGAAGTTAAAACCTTTTACCTCTGACCAACGAGCATCATCAAAAATCTCTGAAACCATATACTCCTCCAATCAAAATTACGAATCTACTGTACTACTGAAATGACATGAGTTTAACCATAGCTTCAAAAATGATATCTATTAATGTAAGACAGTAATAACTAGATTTACAGGTATCTCAGTATGCGTATAGGTTTAATTAGCGACACACATCTTCCGTCATTAATACATAGTTTGGATGAATTAGGGCCTGAAGTATCAAATTTTTTGGAAACAGTGGATCTTGTTCTTCATGGTGGAGATATAACACGCCCATCTGTTCTTGACTGGATCGAGCAATTCGCACCAGTACAAGCAGTTCGAGGTAATCATGATGTTTTTGAAGATCCGCGACTAGACGAAACATTATCACTCAATATTCACGGCCATTCTATAGCAATGGCACATGATCTTCGTCCAGAATCAAGGGCTATCTCTGAAATTATCGAACGTGATTTTACAGGGCAAAAACCAGACATCATTATTGGTGGAGACACACATGTCGAAAGACTCGAATACAGAGATAAAGTTTTACTTATAAATTCAGGTAGTCCTAACTTGCTACATCATAAAGAAACACGATTAGGTACAGTAGGCTTATTAGAAATAGAAAAAGAAAGAATTTTTGCTGAAATTATTATTTTGGGAGAAACTCCAAA
>CEQM01000107.1_pt1 | contig 25549 bp, 21 predicted proteins | sample 531111 | NCBI WGS metagenome assembly CEQM01 (sample SAMEA2621278, study PRJEB7988) | marine metagenome | biome: marine biome (ENVO:00000447); feature: deep chlorophyll maximum layer (ENVO:xxxxxxxx); material: "saline water (ENVO:00002010), including plankton (ENVO:xxxxxxxx)" | depth 120 m
ACGACACTTGAAGAAATAGAAAAATATTCAGATCAAGCATTTAGGCAAAAATATAACACAATTGATAGGAAGCATTCTCCTAATATTGAACTTGAAAAACTTCCTATATACAATATAATTGATCTTCCTGGAGCTCCTCAAACTGTTATACGTGTAGGATTTCCATGGAAAGGACGTAAGGACAGTCAATATTATGCTGCAACTGTACTGAATCAAATATTCGGTGGACAATTTACTTCTCGTATAAATACAAACCTGAGACAAGATAAAGGTTACACCTATGGGTTTCATTCATGGTTTGATTGGTCTGAGAACCATTCAATTTATTCAACAGGTGGATCTGTGCAAACGAGCACAACTATGGCCTCACTACAAGAAATATATAAAGAAATCGAAGAATTTAAAACTTCTCGCATCCCTCAAAAAGAAGAGCTTGAAGAAGCAAAATCATCTTTAATTCGGCAATATCCTTCTGCATTTGAATCAAACTCATCAGTAAATAATATTTTAACAAACATTGCTTTACATAATTTGGAGACAGATTATTATCAAAACTATTGTCAAAATATTGAAAAAGTTACTATCGATGAAGTAATGCAAGTAGCAAAGGAATTACTGTCTATTCAATCTATTATTATATTGATTGTTGGGGATAAGACAATTATCGAAAACGATAACAATAAATTAGATATTACATTTACAGATATAACTGAAAAATACATTCAAAAATAAAAGGCCAGGTTACGGACACCTGACCTTTTCACACTACTTATAGTAACTACCAAGGATTGCTTAGTACATTTAAACAATAACACCTAGTCGCTATTATGTCCAATTAATATTTTTTATAGGAATTATTGATTTTCTATATTTCATATATAAAGCAACTTATAAATCAGATGCACTTAGTGCATCTTTCTCAGATAAGACGGTGATAATTTCATTAATTATAGAAAGTTTTTTCTCATCCTTTATATTAATTACTTTTGTATAATTAGCTGTATCCAATGGTGTCGTTCCATTTGCATCTACAAAATTTATTTCTGCTCCTGAATCAATTAATAAATCAACCATTTCTTTTTGAAGAAAAAATACTGCCCAATGTAATGGTGTAGCTTTATCTTTATTATTGGCTTCCAAATTTATCTCTGCACCATTAGAAAGTAGAAGATCTACAATTTCTGCATTTCCTTTAACTACTGCTAGATGTAATGGATGAGCACCTGCTAATGGTATTCCTTCTGGGATAGGGTAATTATTTATATTTGTGCCCATATCTATGTGTTGTTGTACAATTTCAATATTTTCTTTATCGATTGCAGTCAATAAATCCATAGAAGGAGTTGAAGTTTTAGTATTATCACTACAAGACAAAGTGACGATCATAATACTTGTAAGTAAAAACAAAGCTACGAGTCTATTGAACATATACTTCCTTATACTAACCAAGTTGATTAGATAATTTACCTAAAATCAAATCCATTCTTCCAATAAATTCATCAATTTCATCACTAGTAATACACAATGGTGGCGACATAGGAATCACATCACCTACACGTCCTAAAAGTGCATGTTCTCTCATTAAAACAGCACCTTTCTTTGCTAGTTCATCTTCCTTAGAGAATTTTTCTTTTGTTGATTTATCCTTTACCAATTCAATAGCGCAAAGGAGTCCAAGACCCCCACGAATATCTCCTACAATTTCATGTTTTCTAAGAGTTTGTAATTTTTCGTAGAGATAATCTCCCATAACACGAGAGTTTTCAACCATTCCTTCATTGATCATAATATCTAAATTTGTAATGGCTGCAGCACAAGCAACAGGATTACCCCCAAATGTAATTAGGCTTCTGAAAGTTTTATCATCATCTCCGATAAAAGCATCAGCTACTTTTTTAGAAGCGATTGTCGCACCGATAGGTATATATCCGCTAGTCAAACCCTTCGCAACTGTCATAATATCTGGTGTTATGCCCCAATGCTCAACAGCAAACATTTTGCCAGTTCTTCCAAATCCAGTTATCACCTCATCACAAATTAACAAAACTCCATATTTATCACATATTTCACGTACTAAAGGCCAATATCTAGGATCTGGGACGTGAATCCCGTTAGCAGCTGAAATTGGTTCTCCAATAACAGCAGCAACAGACTCAGGTCCTTCGTGCAATATTGCGCGCTCAATGTCATATGCACATTCTATTGGATCCTGATATATATCACGATAATTATCAACATTAGACACATGGATATTACCTGGCATCAGGGGACCATAATCACCAGGAGCACCAACTCCTCCTCCGCCAAGACTTATACATGCATGAGTAGCTCCATGATACGAGCCTCTTCTGCTAATTACTTTCCAACGAGATTGTCCATTATTGCTATGATATTTTTTTGCCATTTTCAATGCGGTTTCAACAGCTTCTGATCCACCACTTACAAAATAAATACGACTATCTTTATCAGGAGTCAAAGACGCTAATTTCCCAGATAACTCAACTGTAGCTGGGCTAACCGTACCACCTGGTGAATAGGAAACTTGTGTCATCTGTTTATATACAGCCTCGGCTATTTCATTTCTACCATGGCCTATATTTTTTAGCCACATACCTGCAATAGTATCAAACCATTTTACCCCTTTTAAATCTTCAACCCAAACACCATTGGCATCGCCAACAAGAGTAATACCAGTATCATCTGATAGGTCGCCAGCTTGTCTAGAGTGTGGCCAAAAGTGTGCCGCTGCCATATCTTTTAAATTTTCTAAATCTTCCCCTGTCCTTGTATCGAGAGCCATAATTACACCTCATAAAAAGATTTTAAAAGAATAACTTACTACAAATTTGGAAATATTCTATACAAAAATATAGACTAAAACAACTTAAATTACCAAAGTGTTTAATGTAATATATATCTAATGAGCTGATCGACCACTGAGTGAAAAATGACTACACCAATTAGACGTCAATATTTATCAATAAAAGCGGAACATAATGACGCACTTCTTTTATTTCGTATGGGGGATTTTTACGAGACTTTTGATAATGATGCAGAGGTTATTTCAAAAGACCTAGATATAGCTTTGACTTCTAGAGAAATGGGCAAAGATAATCGAGTTCCTTTGGCAGGAATTCCATACCATGCACTAGACTCATACTTAGCAAAACTTATTAATAAAGGTCATAAAATTGCAATTTGTGAACAAATTTCTGATTCTGAAACTAGTTCCGTAAAAGGACTAATGGACAGAGAAGTTGTTAGAGTTATTACTCCAGGCACAATTATTGAACCATCTATACTTAATGATAAAAAGAATAATTATATTGTTAGTTTGATAATTGAAAATGATATAGCAACAGTAGCGTATATTGATACAAGTAGTAGCAATAGCATTGATCTTGTAGAAACACCTAGTGCAAATCTCCCCTTGGAACTCGATAGAATAAACCCTGCTGAAATTATCAGCTCAGATGAACACATGACCCAGATAAATGAATTCATTATTACGTATTCAAAGGAGAGTTTCTCAAGTGTTGTAAATTCCAGAAAAAAATTATTATCACATTTTAATATCCATTCTTTAAACACATTTGATATAGCAGATAATGATTCTCAGATAATAGCTTCTGCTGCACTAATAACTTATCTTTCTAAACTACACAAACAAAGTGCTGGAGTAATAAGTAACATCAGGACTGCCAATTTATCCGATTATATGCAATTGGATAAACAAACTAGACGAAATCTAGAAATATACAATGGCGGAATCGATGGGATAGAACAACATTCTTTGTTAGCTACACTTGACCAAACTCAAACCTCTATGGGTGCACGATTAATGCGAAAATGGATCGGACAACCTTTAATTTCTCTTGATCTTATACGATCAAGGCAAAATTATGTTGAAATGATGTTTAATAACCCTTTTGCTAGAAATACTATTCGAACTCATTTAAAAAAAATATCTGACTTAGAAAGATTGGCTATACGAGTTAAAAATGAAACTGCAATTCCTCGTGATCTTTTAGCACTTAAACAAAGTTTGCAAGAAATACCTAACATAAAATTTATTTATCGAAATGATAATGGATTTGAAAATATAAATGCTGAATTGATTGAAAAAATGAATGATTGTGCCGAAGAATTTCAATTATTAGAGAAATCAATAAATGATGATCCAGGACAATTGGGCGAAGGTAATGTTTTTAAATCTAAATTCAGTCCTGAGTTGGATAATATTCGATCTATTTCCCAAAATGCTAGAAGATATATTTCAAAATTAGAAAAATCAGAACAAGAAAAATCTGGAATCAAAAATTTAAAAATCGGTTATAACAGAGTTTTTGGATACTATATTGAAATCAGCAATTCTAATATAAATAATATTCCTGACTACTATGAAAGAAAGCAAACTCTAACAAACGGTGAACGATTCACAACTACTGAATTAAAAGAACATGAAAAAGTTATATTGCAAGCACGGGAAAATCTTATAGTATTAGAAAATTCTTTATTTAAAACACTACTAAATCGAATAAGTTTATCATATGAAACTATACTCACTAATGCCCAACTTATAGCAGAATTAGATGTATTTTGCTCACTTGCCCATATAGGCCAAGAAAATGAATATATTAAACCTGAAATAAATGACACGGAAAATATCAATATTATTAACGGAAGACATCCCATTATTGAAAATAGTATGAGTAGAGGTAAGTTTATTCCTAATGACACAGTTCTTGATAATCAAATTGGGAAAATGATGTTATTAACAGGGCCCAATATGGCAGGGAAATCAACTTATTTGAGGCAAACTGGATTAATTGTATTGATGGCTCAAATAGGTTCTTTTGTACCTGCAGAAAAAGCTTCCATCGGTATAGTTGATAGAATATTTACACGAATCGGATTGCAAGATGACCTTTTCTTAGGGCAATCAACTTTTATGATTGAAATGAGCGAAACTGCTTTAATTTTGAGAAATGCAACTCCAAAATCACTCCTTATATTAGACGAAATAGGTAGAGGAACAGATACAAAAGATGGATTGGCTATTGCACACTCAATAATTCAACATATTCATAATAGTCGTGAATTGGGAAGCAGAACATTATTTGCTACGCATTATCATGAACTTGTATATTTACCAGAAAAATTAACAAATTTAATAAATTACAATGTTGAAATTATTGAAGACGGGGAAAATTTAGTTTTTCTACATAAAGTTAATAAAGGTATATCTAAACATAGTTATGGAATACAAGTTGCAAAACTAGCAGGGATACCCCAGAAAGTGATAGATTCAGCTAACTCTTATTTAGAATCATTAACAAATAACTCTAGTTTAGAACCTATTGCAGAAAATATACAAATAATCCCCAATAGCCAAATGAAGCTATTTCAACCTGAAAACACAACAGAAAAAGCTATTAATGAGGTAAATATTGAAACAATGACACCTCTAGAAGCATTAAATTTAATTGAAACTTTGAAGAAAAACCTAGCTGATAAAAATTATGAAAATTAAAGTTTTAGACCCATTGATAGCAAGTAAGATTGCAGCTGGTGAAGTAATCGAGCGACCTAGCTCCGTTATCAAAGAATTAGTAGAAAATTCTATTGACGCTAATTCAACAACGATTGAAATAGAAATTATTAATGGGGGGATGGATTTAATTAAAATAATAGACAATGGTGAGGGAATCACAAAAGAAGACCTACCTTTAGCAATTAAAAGACATGCTACAAGTAAAATAGATACCATTGATGATTTATCTTACCTAACATCCATGGGATTTAGAGGAGAAGCTTTAGCAAGTATCGCTGCTGTATCTCAAATGGAATTATCAAGCAAGCCATTACAAAGTCCCGCAGGATCTAATATACAAGTTGAAAATTCGACAATTCTCACTGAAAAACCTGTAAGTATGATTAATGGGACATCAATAATAGTGAATAATTTATTCTACAATCTACCTGCTCGAAAAAAATTCATGAGCACACAGAAATCTGAATCTAATAGAATACTTCGTTTAATTAATCATTTTTGTGTGACTCATCCAGAAATACGATTCAAACTCATAATTGATGAAAAACAAAAAATCAATACTATTGGTAATGGTGAACTGATCCATACAATTGCTAAAATTCTTAACCAGAATCTTGCTAGTGAGTTAATTCCTGTAGATTTTACCGACAATGATTTTAAAATATCTGGATATATTTCACCTCCCCATATTAGTAGGACTAACCGATCTAATATTTTGTACTCTGTAAATAAACGAATTGTAAAAGATAAATTAATTACAATGGCTTTAGAGCAAGCCTATAGAGGATTCTTAACGGTGGGGAGATTCCCACTTACTGTATTAGATTTATCTACTAACCCATCAAAAGTAGATATAAATGTTCATCCTCGTAAAGATGAAGTAAGATTTATGAATGAAAACGAGGTATTTTCATTTATTCAACGATCTGTAAGAGAAACCCTTGTAGAAAAACACCCTGTTCCTAATACATTTAATTCTACTTATGATACTTCGTATCCTTTAAACTCTCCTACTACAAAAAACCTTTTCACCCAAAAACCGACGGATTATAATCAAATTGATCCTAACGAACAGAAGTTCTTTGATTTTGATAACAATAACGGACAAAACACACTACAAAATACTAACTTTCCTATACTGAGAGCAATTGGGCAAATCGATAGTACATACATAATTGCGGAAGGTGAAAATGGCATGTATATATTAGACCAGCATGCGTGTCACGAAAAAATAAATTATGAAAAGATCATTGAATCAATTGGATCTAATATGATGGATATGCAATTACTCATGGAGCCATATCTCATAGATATTTCCACTTTAAAAACTAAGTTTTTAACCAAGAAATTAGAATCACTTAATGCAAATGGTGTTTCAATTGGCCAACTTGATGATCAGACTATTATGTTAAAAGGCGTTCCTGCAACTATAAGTAATACAAAACTAAATGAATTTATTAAAGATATTGAATCTTTTATAGAAAGTGAATTAGATATCGATGATGCTTTAGGAACAATGAGTGCTATTGCTGCATCAATAGCTTGCCATAGTTCTATAAGAGCAGGTGATACCATTGATATTAATGAAATGAACTTATTATTGCGAGGTTTGGAAAATTGCATAGAGCCTTTTCATTGCCCTCATGGAAGACCAACAATTCAAAATATAAATATTCAACAATTAAATCGAATGTTTATCCGTCCTAATTAATCAATTTAACAAAAAATGCTTACACAATGTTGATTTATTTTCTGAAACTTAATATTCTATATGATAAAGCTAAGTTTATCTGAAGTTGGAGAGATTGAATGAACAATAGTTTAGTTAATAATAAAACATCCCGTAGAACCTTTATAAAATATATGCTAATGGGTTCAGCTGCTGCTGCAGGAGCATCTATTCTTAAAGGGACTCAATTTTCTTCAGGTGATAAACTTTACTCAAGCCAATCTTCTGTTTTTTCACCAAGAATAGAAAAAAAGAATTTATTCGATAATAAATTTGTGAAAAGATTTTTAGTTAGGTAATTGCCTAAATTACATATATAGGCAAATATAACATTGCAAAATACTTCACAAAGTTATATTTTATTGATATATTTCATGTGGTGTTTTGATAGTATATAATTTAAGAATAATATAAAGGGAATAATACTCATAATATGTACTTGGATCCAAATTACTTAACAACTGAAATCTGGGATGGTATAGCTTTAACCCTCCGATTGATATGGATTCTTTTTATTTTGATTTTCTTTTTTGTAGCTAACTTCTTAACTGCTCATGCTTTAATACCTTCTTTACTAAGTTCGAAAAGCATACCTGAAAGTGCCGCGAAACTTCGTCCTGTATTATATTTTGTTGCATTAATATTCTTTGTTGCATTTGTTGGTACTTTTTATGTGACGCTAGATAGCAACGGAATTATTACGCAATTATTTTACGAAAGAAAATGGATTTAAAAATGAAAGATTTTTTAAATAAATGAGTAATACAAAAAAAATAATAATAGCCGGCGGAGCAGCAACCACATTAGTATTGGTAGCTGTTGGACTGGGTATTTACTTCCTGTTTTCAGCTTGGTTTGGTCTCACCCCGCTATATTCTGGACCAGAGCAGCCAATAGCTTTTCCTCATACTAAGCATGCTGGTGCAATAGAAGATGGCGGATTAGGTTTAGACTGTACTTTCTGTCATAGAAATGTTGCAATTGGCGCAGCTGCAACCGTACCCGCTGTACAAGCTTGTATGTATTGTCATGCAGGAGTTGTAGGAAGTAACTCATCCGCACAAACTGAGATACAAAAACTTCGGACGGCATACGAAAATGAAAACCCTATAGATTGGGCGAGAGTCCACAGACTGCCAGACCATGTCCAATTCTGGCATGCTCCACATATCAATGCTGGGTTTGAATGTAGTCAATGTCACGGAGACGTTGCCAATATGACTAAAGTTAAACAAGTTGAGCCTTTAAAAATGGACTATTGTGTAGACTGCCACAGAGCAAATAATGCTCCGGCAGACTGTACTACTTGTCATTATTAATCTAGGTGGTAAAAAATAATTATGGAACTAAGTAGAAGAAAATTTTTAAAACTATCAGGAGCATCAGCTTTAGGAGCTATTGTCTTCAATGGTTGTGGCATACCCGAGCAAGATCTCATAGTACAAAGCCCGCTTAATATGCCAGAAGATCAAGTTTCAAGTCTTGAGGCATGGTATGCAACATCTTCAGGACCATACGGGAATGGAGAAGGAATTTTAGTAAGAATTATAGGTGGAAGGGCTGTAAAAATTGAAGGCAACCCCGATCATCCAGTCAACAACGGTAAATCATCTGGGAAAAATCAGGCTGGTCTCCAAGGGCTCTACAATCCAGATAGAATTCTTAACCCAATGAAAAGAGTTGGGGTAGGGGCATCTAGAAGATGGATTAACATTACTTGGGATGAAGCCTTATCAGAAATATCTAACTCTATTAAAACCTCTTCAGAAACAAATTCACTTGCAATTGTAACCAATAAGCAAAATGGCACAATTGGTGAAATGACAACTACTTTTGCTAACACACTGAATAGTAAATTAGCAGTTGTCGAAGCTGTCGACCATACCAATATTAATCAATCAATGCTAGATGTATTTGGCCAAAGAACTATCCCTAATTTTGATCTTGGCAACTCTGATTTTATACTAAGCTTTGGTGCAGATTTTCTTGGCACATGGTTATCTCCTGTAAAATACAGTCGAGATTATGGTAAATTTAGGCAAGAAAATGACCATCGTGGAAAATTTATACAAATAGAGCCAAGAATGTCTCTTACAGGAGCTAATGCAGATAAGTGGGTTTACAATACTCCTGGTACAGAGGGTAAAATAGCACTTAGCATTGCCTATACAATAATGACTGAACATGCCGACAAGATTGATTCAGAAACTGTCTCTCAACTAACCGGTGGACAAGGTGCAAATCAATTAGCAAGTTTCGCTCCCTCTAATATTTCAAATGAAACAGGCGTATCTCCTGAAGTAATAAAAGATATTGCCGAAAATATCATTTCTCACAAACACAGTATTATAATTGGGGGAGGTTCTGCCGGAGCTCATGGCAATGGAGTAGATAATCTAAACGCTATATACTCACTAAATGTTTTAATTGGGAATATAGGTAAAGAAGGTGGTGTAATCTTCAATCCTGAATCTTCAGGAGGGAATCAATTTTCAGCATCATCCTTATCGGACTTGCAAAGTCTAATTTCTGATATGAATGCTACAAATATCGATACTGTAGTCATCAGGGGTTCCAATCCAGTTCACCAACTGCCGTCTTCATTAGGATTTGAGAGCGCTTTAGTCAATGTAAAAAACTTATACTGTATTTCATCCTTTATGGATGATACAGCTGCTATGGCAAACATCATACTTCCTGAATCAGTATATCTTGAAACTTGGGGGGACGATGTTCCAAACCCACTTCCAGGCTATGATGTGGTAACTTTCCAACAACCTGTTGTAAAAACACTAAATGATAGTTGGGCATATGGTGATATATTACTTGGTATATCTAAAAATATAGGTGGCGATCTTGCAGATCAATTACCATGGGAAACAACTAAAGATGCCATTAGAGACAAAGCCAATAAACTATATCAAACTGGCAGAGGATCTATTAAAAGTGTAAGTTTTGAAGGATTTTGGAATGGATTACTTCAACGAGGGGTTTGGGTAGATCAGGAAAATAAAGGCTCTACATCAATATCAAACATTAAACCTTTACCAAATAATATGTCTAAAGTTGAATACAATGCACAAAGTGGTGCTAACTACCATTTACTGCCATTCGAAACAAACACTTTAGGTGATGGTATCGGTGCCAATATCCCTTGGTTACAGAATATACCCGACTTACTAACTACTGCGGCCTGGGAAACTTGGTTAGAAATAAATCCACAAACTGCAGATAAAGAAGGAATTGAAGAAGGAGATATAATCAAAATCACTTCTCCTTTTGGAAATATTAATGCCTTAGCTTATGTTCATCCTGCTGCGGCTCCAGATGTTATATCTGTACCTATGGGACTCGGACATAAGAACTATGGAAGATTTAGAGTAGGCCCAAATATTGAAAAATATCGAACATTTGTTGGTCAAGACAGAGGAGCTAATGTTTTTTCTATAATACCCGCAGATAATCGATTGTGGGCATCGATGAAAGTCACAATATCAAAAACTGGAAACTGGAAAAGATTACCTAAATTCGAGGGTGATGTACTTCCTACATTACCAGATCAAAGTCAACCTACAATTTTACCAATAACCGGATTAAATGATCATCATAACGACAATCATTAGGAGAACAAAAAATGGTACAAACACCTAAAGCTAAAAAATGGAAAATGATAATCGACATTGATAAATGTACTGGTTGTCAGGCATGTGTGCTAGCATGCCAAGCAGAAAATAATATACCATTTAACACTGATGCATTATTTAATCAAAGCAGAGCATCCGAATGGATAAGAATTGAGAGATACTGGGAAGGCGAATTCCCAAATGTTAAGGCAAAATTTATGCCAGTTTTGTGTCAGCATTGCAATAATGCACCATGCGAGCCTGTTTGCCCAGTTTATGCTGCATATCATAATGATCAAGGAATGAATGTTCAAGTTTATAACAGATGTATTGGAACTAGATTTTGTCAGAATAACTGTCCTTATCACGCAAGATTTTTCAATTGGTTTGATCCATATTGGCCTGAAGGAATGGAAAATCAATTAAATCCAGATGTTACAGTCAGAACACGTGGAATCATGGAAAAATGCACATTTTGTGTTCAGAGAATACGAAGAGCTGAAATTGATGCTGATATTGAAGGGCGTGCAAATGTTGACGGGGACGTAAACCCTGCATGTGTTCAATCGTGCCCTTCTAATGCCTTACTTTTTGGAGATTCTTTGGATCCAGACAGCAGATTAAGCAAGAAATTAGATGATGCACGTAAGCATACTCTTTTAGATCATTTAGGGACTGAACCGAATGTTATATACCTGAAAAAAGTTGATGAAGATTATGTTGAGAAGGAGGCGCACCATTAGTAGTACGCACCATAGTCATCCACCGGTAGTACCTGCAAATGAGTTTGTAGCTGACTTTATTGCGTGGCACAAAAAACCTAAACCTAGTTTAAACAAAGCAATTATAGCTTTTGGATTACTAACATTTTTAGGTTTACTTGGCATTGTGATAAAACTTTTCACTGTAGGTTTAGAAAATAGATATGACTGGGGTTATTTAGCAGCAATCACTGCCTTCTTATTTTCTACAGCAGGATGTACGCCATTTGTTATTCTTGGCTTACGTATGATTAAAGCTCATTGGAGAAGACCAATAGCTCGAATTGCTGAATCCTATTCGTTAGTTACAGTTGTAACTTTTTCACTTGTTTTGCTGCTATTGTTTTTAATCCCTTCATCACAAAATAGAAGAACAATATGGTTCCAAAATGATACCGTAGGTACTGTGGGAGCAATACCTTTCACTCCTCATTTATATGTAATTATAGGTATTTTGTGTATGGTCCTTGCTGGTCTCGGATTATGGTGGACATCATTGAGACCTGATATTCGTCTTCTTAATAATCTTACAAAATCTGATAAACCAACAAATAAGTCATGGGTTGGAAACTTAAAACAATGGAGAGTTCAAAACAAAGGACTCGCATTCCTAGGTGCATTTTTCTTCATGACTTTCATATGGGCTATAACACTGTATTGTATAGATTTATGTATGTCTCTCGTTCCAGGATGGAGAGATGCAATATTCCCAGTTTATCAAACTCTATCTGGTATCCAGGGAGGTCTTGCAACTGTAATTCTCTCTATGTATTTCTTGAGACGATTTGGTGGTTTTGAAAAATACATTTTTATGGAACACTTTTGGGCTGCAAGCAAACCATTATTAGCTACATGCTTACTTTGGTTTTACTTTTGGTTCTGCGCATTCATAATATTTTGGTATGGACGTATGCCCATAGAACAAGACTTACTCCAATTAATTATGTTTGGTCCTTATAATATAGCCTTTTATATTGGTTTCTCATTTTGTTTCCTTGTCCCATTTTTAATATTACTTTGGAATGTCGTAAGAAAATCCGTTTGGGGACCACCAGTAGCAAGTGCGTTCATAATAATAGGTTGCTTATTTGATAAAATCCGATTGTATGTATCTTCTTATTCGGTCCGCGATGACCTGTCATACCATGCAATAACTGAAATACCTGCAACAATTCTACCCAATATTACAGATATCATGATTATCGTAGGTGGATTTTCACTACCTATATTTATAATGTTGCTATGTACAAAGCTAATACCAATTTTTTCAATATGGGAAATGGCTGAAGGGCTGAGATTAACCAAAATGACCACATATTTACGAACAGAACTTCGCGTTCTAGGTAAGCCAGAATAATAGAGGACTACTAAAAATGCAAGAACGAGTTTTTCTACCAAATAAACAAATAAATGATGACCTTCTCAAGGGTTCTTTTGAAACGCCTTGGTGGTATTTAGCATGGATGGGATTATTCGCTGCATTAACAGCGTGGGGTATCTTTGCTTTTGGTTATGCAATAAACAAAGGTCTTGGAGTTACAGGTCTCAACCGACCAATTATGTGGGGATTTTTCCTAACTGATTTTATATTCTGGGTTGGTATCAGTCATGCTGGTGTTATGTTATCAGCCATCCTTAGACTTGCTAAAGCTGAATGGAGACGACCAGCTACAAGAGCTGCAGAGCTTCTAACAGTTTTATCATTAATGGTATCGGCATTACATCCTATTTTTCACCTCGGTCGACCATGGAGATTTTATTGGCCGTTTCCGTATGACTTTTCTAGAGGTATATGGCCTGATGTCCGTTCGCCATTAGTATGGGATCCACATGCGATCTTTACCTATCTTATAGGAAGTACACTATTTGTTATCATAGCTTTAATACCAGATATTGCTGTATTAAGAGATAAAACCAAAGGAGTCGCAAAAGTTTTTTATGGCGCTCTTGCTATGGGATGGAGAGGAACTCCTAGACAATGGAAAATACAAATTGTAGCCGGCTTTTTATTATCTGGACTACTTTTACCCGTATTCGTTTCAGTACATAGTATTGTTGCATGGGACTTTGCAGTCAATATTGGTACCGAAGGTTGGCATGTAACTATCTTTGCACCTTATTTTGTTATTGGTGCAGTACATTCTGGTGTTTCTGGTGTTGTTACTATGCTGATTTTACTTAAATGGATGTTTAAATGGGACGATTACATACGGCAAGAACATCTTGAATCGTTAGCTAAATTATTAATTGTAATTGCTACAGTATGGTTTTACTTCTTTTTCTTGGAATTTATATTCGCACTTTATAATTTAGAAGACCAAGAAATTGCATTAAGAGAATTACAAGCGTTTACCTGGCCGTACAATTTAATTGCATTTGTCTTCTTATTTTTTGGATATCTGATACCAGTGCCTTTATGGCTATTTAGAAGAGTTAGAAGAAACTGGGTAGCTATGTTTATCACTTCAATAATGGTGAATATAGGTATGTGGTGTGAAAGATTTTTGATAATTGTTCCAGGACTTGCTAGAAAAACTAATTTTAATTTTAGCTGGGGAAGTTATACACCGAGTTGGGTAGAAATATCCATTGTGGTTGCATGTTTCTCACTAATCTTTTTATTAATAATGTCATTTGCAAAAGTATTCCCCTTAATACCTCTTTTTGATATTAAAGAAGGACAAACACTTAGTGATGATATACAAATAGGGAAAAGAACTGTTCCTGCTCTACGAGTAGAAGAATGATTTATAAATTTTAGGAGATTAAAATGGCTCAAATGTTAGCTTTATACAAAACAGCTGAATCAGCTGCACAGGCAACTGAAGCACTCGATAGTGCAGGAGTTACAAATGAAGAATGGGATGTTCTGACAGATGCTCCATATCCAGAAGGAGCTTTTGGAGAAAAAGATGCTGAACACAAACTTTACGTATTCCCTTTCATGGGTGCTTGTATTGGTTTTACTCTAGCAATGATTGAAACTATTGGTACTCAAACTGCATACCCTCTTGTAACAGGTGGTAAGCCAATATTTTCCATGCCTGCCATGACGATTATTGCTTATGAGTTAACTATGTTAGGTGCAATTATTGCAACTGTTCTTGGAATTTTATTTGAGTCAAGAATTCCAAATCCATTTGCAGGAATTTATGACGAAAGAATTACTGAAGGATATATTGGTATAACTATTGTTTGTGATGAAGACAAAATTGAGTCATTAGAAAATATTTTCAAAACTAATGGTGCTGAAGATATTATAATAGAGAAGTAATTGTACAAATTATAAGGATTAATAAGTGATAAATATCTCTAAAACATTAAATAAAATAAAGATATTAAATATAAAGACTTTAATTATGTCTTCTGTATTGATGCTGTTTATTGCTGGTTGTGGAGAACCACCACCAACATATCCACTGGATATATTTCCAGAAATGCATTACAACCCATCCTACAAAACTCAAGAACCTCCAGCATTAACTGCCCCTTCTGATTCAGTTCCTATAACTGGTAAGGAGGTAATATACACATTAAAAGAAGCACAAGCATTACCTAACCCTGTTGAATACAGTCGTGAAACAGCACACCAGATTTACACTATTAACTGTAGTGTATGCCATGGGACTCAAGGATTAGGAGATGGTCCTATGAGAGCTAAGCTTGAAGCTGTCGCTAAAGAAGACTGGTTTTATGGCACCAAAGGGAACCTACCAGCAAATCTTTCTTCAAATGGATCCACTGTTGCAAAACCAGACGGTGAAATATACCAAACTCTTACTCTAGGTTATGCCGGAGCATATGGTCTTCCTCACAGAATTTCACCCATCATGCCTGCATTTAGAACATACTTAACACCCGAAGAACGATGGCAGCTTGTACACTACATTCGAAATGAGTTCCAAAAGTAGATAAGTATTTACAGAGTAATTTGTTGAAAACATCTTATTATAAAGATAAAAAATTTACGGTGATAAAGTTATCCTTGTTATCTTGCTTAATTTTTGCTATCAGTTGTGGGTTTCAGGAAACAGATGAAGAAATAGCCCAGCGTATTGATAGAACTTTAATGTGTCCTGTATGTCCAGCTGAAACACTTGATCAATCACAATCCGAATTAGCAAAACAAATGAAATCTGTCATTCGCAGTCAATTATCTGAAGGCAAAACTGATCAGGAAATAATTGATTATTTTGTTCAACGATATGGCGAAGAAGTATTATCTTCGCCACCTAAGTCAGGATCAACCCTGATAGCTTGGATCACCCCAGTAGTTATATTAATTTTGATTACATTAGTTATATCAATCAGATTAATAAAAAAATCTATTGTTACAAAAAATGAAATATAAACCGAATTGATAGTATAATTAATTTATGGCACTAATTGGCACATCCTTAATATATATAAGTCTAGTAGCTACCTTTTATGCACTTGTTACATCATTAATAGGTGTCAGACTTGGTAATAATAAACTCAACCTAAGTTCTAGAAATACAGTATTGCTTTTATCTGTCTTTCTTTTAGCTGCGACTCTAATTCTAGTAATTTCCTTTGTTAATAATGATTTTGGTATTAGATATGTTTCTGAACATAGCAGTCTGGCAATGAAACCTATATATACTTGGGTCGCTTTTTATGCTGGTAATGAAGGTTCTCTTTTATATGTTGTCGTTGTATTTGCTGTTATGTGTGCAATTTATAACATGTCTAAATCTTCAAAATCTCTAAAAGGAACTAATATTATTTTAATGTCAATCATGGCATTTTTTGTATTAATCTTATCTACTTTAGCAAACCCTTTTGTAGAGAACATCTTTGTCCCTGAGGACGGTAGGGGAATAAATCCTTTACTTACCCATCCTGGCATGTTTTTTCATCCCCCAATGTTAATGGCGGGATTGATCGGGACTGCTATCCCCTTTGCCATTGTAAATGGTCTATTAATCACTAAAACCAATATTGATCAACAAATTGATGTAATTCGTGTTTGGGTAATAGTTATATGGGCAATTCTAGCTATTGGGCTATTGCTAGGTTCTTGGTGGGCATACACAATTTTAGGTTGGGGCGGTTATTGGGCTTGGGACCCAATAGAAAATGTCGCACTGATGCCTTGGTTAACCTTAACAGGTTTTCTACATTCCATCATGGCACAAAAACGCCGAGGAGTATTTCGTATATGGAATATTGTACTAATTGATATCGCTTTCTGCTTATCTCTTTTTGGAATATTTATAAACAGAGGTGGGCCTGTCCCTTCTGTTCATTCTTTTGCATCTTCAGATTTAGGATGGATCTTATTATTATTTATGTTCGTAGCAGTTTTATTTAGTATTATCACGTTAACGCTAAGATTAAAATTTGTGAAATCAAGCAACGAAATAGAATCTATACTATCTAGAGAAGCATCATTCATATATAACAACATTCTCCTATTAGGAGTAACATTTGTAACTTTCTGGGGTGTAATATATCCGTTAATATCAGATATTACTCAAGGTAAAACAGTAACAGTTGCTGCTCCGTTTTATAATCAAATTAATGGTCCCTTATTACTAACTTTACTAGCTCTTATGGGAATTGGTCCATTATTACCATGGAGAAATTCCTCTGCTAAAACTTTACTGATGGCGATAAGGACCCCTGCAGTATTTTCGATTTTACTCACATTTATATTAATTATTTTAGGGATTACTAAAATTTATCCATTGGTAAGCTTTTTTATATGTACCTTTGTTTTAATATGTATTATCAGAGAATTCATTTCAGGAACAATAGTACGATTCAAACATGGAGAAAATATTATTGCCGCATTTATCAATTTTATTTCATCGAACCGTCCTAGATATGGAGGATACGTTGTACACATTGCTATAATTTTATTGGCTATCGCTGTAACTGGATCTAGTTTCTATAAAATACAAAAAGATATTGTTTTGTCAAAAGGAGAACAAACTGAAATAGGAGATTATACCGTTCAATATATTGACTCTAGCACCATAAAATATAGCGATCGTTCGGAATTATTTCATGACTTAAAAGTTACAAAAAATAATAAATCTCAAGATATTATTTCATGGCAAGCATTTTATCCAAAACAAAATGTTACCACAGTTCGTGCAGCGATAATCTCCACATTACTTCACGACGTATATATAATTTCAACAGAAACAACTGAAAATGAAGAAGTTGTATTCCGTATGACTATTAATCCATTAATATGGTGGATGTGGCTTGCGGGACCAATATTGATATTAGGCTCATTAATAGCTTTATGGCCAGAAAATACTAAAGAGCAGGAATATTTATGACAGAGATAACTTATGTAGTGACAATAATAGCTTCAATATCCTTTGTCATGTTTATTATTTACCCACTACTTAAAGGAGAAAAAACATCTATCAGTAATACTGATAACTTCTCAATAAATCCTTTAGAAATATTAAAAAACAACCTTCATAATGATGAAGTTACTAAATCCCAAGAATCTATAGAAACATTAAAAGAAAGTATCGGATTTCTTGAAGATATAGACAAAGAATATGAAAAGGAAATTAAAGAATTGCTTGTCCCTGATACAAAGAGAAAATATATTATATGTCTAAAGGATGATTGCTATACACCTATTAAAAACTTTACGAAAAAATGTCCCACATGTTCAATAAGTATAAATAAAGAATCATTTAATTTATGATAAGACACAATTACAAAATAATATCCCTTTGGAGTATTCTTACACTCTTTCTCGTAGCTGTATCAACTGTAACAGCAGACGATAAGCGCACTATACAAGGGCAAATAACACTTGTTAAAGAAAATTTAGAGATACCTGTTGAAGAGGTAGAGCTAAATATTTTTATTAGCCCTTATCAAGATGATATGAGTATAATCCGGACCTTAACCGATAATAATGGTGAATTCAAAATTGAAAATATATTAACTTCTAATTCATTAATATTGATCAATTTCTCTTATGATAATATCGATTATTCACAGCCAGCAGAATTAACTGATTCAGCTGAAAATATACAAATAAAAGTATATGAACAAAAAAGTGATTATTCTGAAATTAGTATTAAATCGCAAAGTATGATCATTGTAGATGTAGACCCATCAAATGAAATCCTTTCTATAATGGAAATGGTTAATATCCACAATCCAACTCAATATACAATAATTCCTGATTCTGAATCTGTTATGAGTTTGCTACGATTCTCGCTACCAGAACAATATTTTGATTTAGATATACAATCCAGTCTCCCAATCGGGAATGCTATTGAGGTTAATAAAGGGTTTGGAATGACTAATCCAATTCCTCCAGGAACGAATGAAATCATATATTCGTACCGAATTATTTATGATAAAAAACCGTATCAAATTAACCGAAAAGTTTCTTATCCTATTGATAATCTATTAGTATTAATACCTGAGGGTATATCGTCTATTAACAGCTCTTCCAGTGCTTTTAGCGAGCAAGGAATAGCCAACATTGGATCAAGAAATTATAACCAATATGAATTCGGAGAATTCAAGAATGCTGACACAGTAGATATAATTTTTGATGATTTACCTTCAATTGGTATATTTAAAAAATTAATCCAGCATCTTGGCAATAATCCTTTGACATTTATACCAATAGCTTTGGGTATTATCACGATAGCCTCTTTAACTATTTATGTGATTATATCTAGGCGCAAATCACTATCGGCAATGTCTGAAACAGACATCCTTTCCATAATTGCGAATCTTGATAATATTTATCAAAATGGTGATATTAATGAAACTATTTATTTAAACAAAAGGGCTCACCTAAAAAACATTCTCCTTGATAAAGCCTCCAAGGACTTAGTACCTGAAAATGAAATTTAGATTCTCCCCAGCTAATATATTTTCTCTCATATTAATTGTTGGTTTAATTGTAGTCATTGTATATATACTAGCCTATGGATTATCAAAAAGTTCTGGTAATACAGGAGCCTTTGGGATAAATGAAACGTATAACAAAATCGATATAGATAAAGTACCTGTAGCCGAATTTACAATAACTGATCTTTCTGGAGATAAATCAAAACTAGACATATCTTCCAATGGAAAATCTGTTACCATGGTAGATTTTTGGAATTCATGGTGTCAGCAATGCATACAAGAAGCAGAAGAATTAGAGCAATCATATAAAAACTTATCTGATAAAAATATTCAATTTATAGGAGTTGCAATTTGGGATGATCAGAATGCGATAAAATCTCATATAAAAGAATACGGTATAAGTTATCACAATGTAATAGATGAAGAAGGCAAAGTTGCTATTGAATTTGGCGTAACAGGGATACCTGAAAAATATTTCATTAATTCAAATGGAGAAATTATCATGAAAATTTTAGGCCCAACTACATCTGAGCAATTAGAATCTGTAATTTCAGAGATCATTCTAACAAATAATTCAATTTAACTAATAACCTCTAAAATGATCCTAAATTAACTAAAAGATGTGGTATGATCTTTGGTATTAGAATATAGGAGGTATATTAAATGGGAATGTATAGGAGTTCTCTACAACCATACCAACCAGAGGGGCTTTTCAACATACTAACAAAAACTGCCCAAAAAATGCCCAACAAGGTAGCCATAGTTGATATCGACAGGTCATATACTTATTCAGAATTTGAAAACCATGTTAATCAATTAGCTAATACATTATTAAAAATGGGAGTAACCAAAGGCGATCGCGTTGGAATACTATCACCAAATTGTGCTGAATTCGAGATATCGTTCTTTGGTATTATAAAAAGTGGTGCTACAGTTACTACAATCAATTCTGGCTACAGAGAGCTTGAAATAGCTCATCAGTTAAACAATGCGGAAGCTACAATTGTTATAGTTCATGAAGAACTTACAGAACTGTTAGAATCAGCAAGAAGTGAAATACCTTCTATAAAAACCATCATCCCGATAACAAAAAACCGTATTGTTGAAAATTCTTTTTGGGATTTAATATCAAAAAATTCTAGTGAACCTCCGAATATTTCTATAGATCCATATAATGACCTGGCTGCGTTACCGTACTCAAGTGGAACTACAGGATTAACTAAAGGAGTAATGCTGACTCATGCTAACCTTCATAGTAATGTCCGACAATTAATAGAAAGACCAAATGAAGGATCTGCTGTCGATGATAAAGATGTTGTCTTAGTACATCTCCCTTTATTCCATATTTATGGAATGAATGTTTTAATGTCCGGCACAATAGCAGTAGGCGGGACACAAGTACTTATGGGAAGATTTGATATGGATCTGTTTCTGGAGATTATCGAAAAACATAAAGTTACTTTCCTTTATACTGTTCCTCCAATAGCAGTTGCTTTGAGCCAATACCCATCTGTAAAAAACTTTAATATTAGTTCTTTACGAGCAGGGTTTATTGGAGCTGCTCCTTTATCCGGAGAACTTCAATCCAGATTATCTGAATTATTACAATTTCCGATAGCTCAAGGATATGGTCTAACAGAATCTTCACCGATAACAAATGTCGACTTTATTGAATCAGATCTTATCAGGCCTGGGTCAATTGGTCCTGCTGTTTCTGATACTGAGGAAAAAGTGGTTGATGTTGATGACGAAAGTATAGAAATGCCGTCAGGTGAAGTGGGAGAACTTCTGATTCGAGGCCCTCAAATAATGCAAGGATACTACAATAATCCGACTGCATCAGCTGAAACGATAACAAGTGACGGCTGGCTCAAAACCGGAGATATAGTAAAAATGGATAAAGATGGATATGTATGGATATTAGATCGCAAAAAGGAATTGATCAAATATAAAGGCTTTCAGGTACCTCCAGCAGAGCTCGAGGGTATATTATTAGAGCATGATGCTGTATCTGATGTTGCTGTCATTGGTAAATTAGATATAGAAGCTGGAGAAATCCCCAAAGCATTTGTCGTAACCAAACAAGGTCATGAAGTGAGTGAAGATGTCTTAATGGAATTTGTTGCCCAGAAAGTAGCAACCTTTAAGAGAATTCGAGAAATAGAGTTTATAGATGCTATACCTAAAAACCCTTCTGGGAAATTGCTTCGAAGAGTATTAAAAGATCAGGAAAGATCAAATTCATAAAACAAGGAGAAGTTTACTATGGGGTGGTCAAAACATCATCAAACTGGACTGATTTATGAAGATAAAAGTAAATACTTTGATGGTTACACATTAATTACTGGAACTGGGGGCGGTTTGTCATCCGACTCTCTGGCTGTTCTCATAGATATGGAAGGCAATGTAATACACTCATGGCATTCCCAAAGAGGCATAAGATACGGGCACCTACTTGATAATGGGAATATGCTTTGCAGGTTAAGACATCCAGAGTATCTTGCTGAACACATTAGGCCAATGGGAGGTTCTGGAAGAGGTATTATTGAAATAGACCCAAAAAGTAATGTTGTATGGGAATACTATAATGATTATTATCACCATGACCATTACCGATTAGAAGACGGAACTACAGCTGTTCTTACATGGGAAGAAGTAACTGATGAAGTTAGATCTAAAATCAAAGGTGGAGTAACGCCTGATGATTATCCTGATCAATTATTTGGAGACTGTATAGAAATTATTGATAAAACTGGAAATGTTTTGTACAAATGGAATAGTTGGGAACATTTAGATTTTAACGAAGATGTAATCTGTCCATTAGAGACACGGAGAGAATGGACTCATGGGAATGCTATAGGTTATGGAGGTGAAGGTAAATTTCTGGTTAGTTACAGAAATATCAGTATGATTGCACTTTTAGATATCAAAACTGGTGAATTTGTTTGGAAATGGGGAAATTCCATATTATCTCATCAACACAGTCCATCTCTATTAGAAAACGGAAATATATTGGTATTTGATAATGGCTGTCACAGACAAGGGTTACCTTTTTCCAAAATTATTGAGATAAATCCGAATACTAATGAAATAGAATGGGAATACTCTGGTGATCCATTTATTAGTTTTTTTAGTTCTAACATAAGTAGCTGCGAACGACTTCCAAATGGTAACACTTTAATTACAGAAGGTGCTCCCGGAAGAATATTTGAGATCACTCATGAAAAAGAAATAGTATGGGAATATATTAATCCTTTTGAAGTTCAAGGAGAAGCTCCTATACCTAAAAATGCTATTTTCCGATCTCATAGGTATGATAAAAACCATCCAGCAATCCAAAAGATATTAGGGTAAGTATGTTTAGAAAATCAAAATATCTCTTAATAATTATTCCGCCATTATTACTGTACTATGGGTCAAAATATTTATTAAATGGAGACCTGATTGGTATAATTTTTGATTTTATAGGATAGGGTAATATGACTAAGAAAATAGAATACTTTTGTACTGGATGTGGTAAATATTTTGATGAAATATCAGACTCGTTTGTATGTCCTGCTTGTGGCTCAACTGTAAGAGTTTCATTTAAAAAGCTCCACAATCCAGCTCCAAAAGATATTGTTTTTGAAGATTTTCTCAACATTACAAACCCTTTAGAAAATCCGTCTACTCAGATATCTATGGGAGAAGGAAATACTCCATTTATTGAACTACCGTTTATTAGTGAACATCTCCAAATAAGACGTTTAACTGCAAAATTAGAATACCAAAATCCTACCGGATCATTTAAGGATAGAGGATCTTCAATGCTAGTTTCATATTTAAAAGAAAATGGACATACCAGTATTATTGAAGATTCCTCAGGTAATGCAGGAGCTTCTATTGCTGCATACGCAGCAAAAGCAGGGATACATTCAATTGTTTTTGTCCCTTCTACCACTTCAAGAATCAAAACAAGACAATTAGAGTTATATGGAGCTGAAGTCAGACTTACTGACGGTCCTCGTGATAATTCAGCAATCGCTGCAGTAGAAGAATCTAAAAAAGGAGACTCCTTTTATGCATCCCATAATTTAAACCCTTTCTTTATGGAAGGGACCAAAAGTTTCGCTCATGAAATCTATAAATATTTTAATAATGAATTACCAGACCAATTACTACTTCCAGTAGGGAATGGGTCGTTTTTTATTGGTATTTGGAAAGGGTTTGAAGAGCTTGCGTGGGCATACCCAAATACATTTAAAAAGCCACTTCTAAATTCTGTACAATCAACAACAATTCAACCAATAACTTCTTCGATAAATAATTCATCATGGATACCTGATACCTCTAAAGCTACAGTAGCTAGTGGTATAGCAGTATTTAACCCTCCCAGAAAACATGAGATCGAACAAATAACCTCAGTAAATCAAGGACAATCTGTAGCTATAGAAGATAGTGAAATGGAAAGATGGCAACAAATCTTGGGTTCAAAAGAAGGAATATATTGTGAAGTAACTTCTGCTTCACCCTTTGCAGCTCTAGAGTATCTAGTCAAAAATAATATGGTAGATAGAGATCAACATTTCTTAATTCCAATTACCGGATCAGGATTAAAAGATCCTATTAACTAGATCTGCTAATTAGTCCTTTCAGCATAATCAATATATTTCGTATCACCAACAGAAGATATTACGAGTTTTTGACTATATCCTGTTTGTGAATTTTCACTAACATGTTCTGTGGTAGAAACCTTTACTTCATCAGGATTGATATCATTAATCAATGCTTCTTTAATTGGCCTGCCATCAAATGAAGTTTCTGTATTTATACCTAAAATATGTAAAATAGTTGGCGTTAGATCTATATTTCCTGTCGGTGTTGAGCATGTAATCCCTTTTTTAAAATTGGGGCCAAATGCACCTAAGACATTATTCATTTCATGTTTACTTATTGATCCATGTGTTCCAAGATCAACATCTCCCCCAGTACTGTAAATCATTCCAGGATAACCAGCTTTGTTTTTCTCTGAATTCCAATGAAATGACATCGCTATATCCGGACAACGAGGCCCTTCAATTCCTATCAAATCCGTTGATAATACCCCTTCAAACTCTCCAACCTTAGAAGAAGAGAACAATGGGCCACACCATTCAAACTCCATTAAGGTATTAATTAATTTCTGAGTAATCTCTTTATCAGAATTTTTAACATAGAATAATGCACTACCTCCATTAGGAGCTATAAGAACTGAATCATCTTCTTCATTTTGTAATAAACCAGCTGTTATTAATTCTTTGCGTACATCAATAACTTCTTGAATTGTCGAATACCCGTGATCAGAAATAACTATAATATCTGCATCCTTTGACTTATCATTATTTCGTACACGTTCGACTAGTTCTCCAAAATGTTGGTCAGCAAAACGAATTGCAGCTGTACCAATTTCATTTCCAACCCCATCAGCATGATGTGATTTATCTGGATCTGAAAACCAAATCAATCCTACGACAGGATCAATTTCAGGTATAAAATATTCCGTCATCATGTCAACACATCGTTTTAATCTTTTCTCATTTGGAACAACTTCTGCTGGCCATTCTCCAAATTTTGATATTAACGTTTTTTCTAAATCATATGGTAGGGTGAATTCTGGGTTAACAACTGCACCACCATTCTTATGAGCATTAGGATTTTGTAAAAATGAATTTCCAGTAGTACCGGCTCCTACAGCAATAAATTTTTCACCTGCTTCTGATAAAATATCTCCTATATTTTTTACATAAAGAACATCCCCAAGTTTTGCTCTTATTTGTTCGAGTACAGGCTGAAGTACCGAGAACACTGAATTAGGATCGTAATCTCGCATTACAACCATATTTGCAGCAATTCCATGCGATCCTGGAGTCCTACCAGTAAACATTGAGGTCGAATTAATTCTAGTTACTGACGGATACACTGCATGGTGGTTTGAGAAAGTAACTCCGTCATGTAAATATCCATATAAATTTGGCATTAAATCTTTATTGATTTG
>CEQM01015031.1_pt1 | contig 25446 bp, 24 predicted proteins | sample 531111 | NCBI WGS metagenome assembly CEQM01 (sample SAMEA2621278, study PRJEB7988) | marine metagenome | biome: marine biome (ENVO:00000447); feature: deep chlorophyll maximum layer (ENVO:xxxxxxxx); material: "saline water (ENVO:00002010), including plankton (ENVO:xxxxxxxx)" | depth 120 m
ATTCATTAATTTTAGGTTGTACTCATTATCCAATGCTTTATAAAACTATAAAAAAAATAATTCATAAAAATATTATTATTATTGATACAGGAGTTGCTATTAGTGATGAATTAAAACAAATTCTTCCCAGAAATAATGATGGCCAGAATACTAATGAGTATTATGTGTCTGATTTGCCTTATAGATTTAATGAGCTAGCATCTAAGTTTTTAAAATATGAAATTAATAATGTTAAACAAATTTCTTTAAAATGAATAATTTAGATTTTTTATTATCTTTAGAAACACAAGGAATTAAATTAGGTCTCAAAAGAACTACAGCGCTATTATTAAAGTGTAATAATCCAGAAAAAGATTTAAAAAGTATTCAAATCATTGGCACAAATGGCAAAGGTACAACTGCGGCTTCTATATCTAGTATATTACAAGAAGCAGGTTATAGAATAGGACTCTACACATCGCCTCATCTAGTATCATTTAATGAAAGAATAAAAATTAATAATAAATGTATTCCTAATAATTATGTTAATCAATTTATAGAAAGATATAAACAAGATATCATTAATAATTCATCCACTTTTTTTGAAACAATGACAGTGTTAGCTTTAGATTATTTTAAATATAATAATGTTGATATGGCAATTTTGGAAACTGGGTTAGGAGGCGAGTATGATAGTGTTACTGCTTGCAATCCTTGTTTACAGGTTTTTACAAATATTTCTAAAGATCATATGCATATTCTTGGTAATAATATAGAAGATATAGCCACAACCAAAGCTAAAGCAATACAAGATGGTATTCCTTGCATATCCTTTCCTCAAAAGATTGAGGTTCAATTAATACTTGATAATATTGCACGACAAAGACATACCTCTATCGATTATAATTTGGGTACTTTTTCTAATAATTATATTTCACCCCTATTAGGAAATCATCAAAAAAAAAATATTTTGCTTGCCATTAAAGCATCTAAAATTCTAGATCCTAGTATTAATGAAAAAAAAGTTATTAGGGGAATAAAAAATATTTCTTGGCCCGGAAGAATGCAAGTGATTCAAAAAAAACCATTAATTATATTTGATGTTGCGCATAATGAAGATGGTTTATTAGCATTATGTTCTACTATCAAGAGTTTTTCACATAAAGGTAAAAAAATATTAATTTTATCTTTACAAAATTCTAAAAACATTGATAAAGCATTACCTTATTTAAGCCAATTATTTGATGATATTATATGTACACAATTAAATGATAGGATGTATTCTAATAATGATTTAATTAATTTATTTTCTAATTATAAATCTATTAAATCAGTTGATTCGTCATTGGGAATTAATAAAATTATTAATGAGACTCACCTAGATGATTTAATTGCTATTGTAGGTTCACATCATTGGGGAGAGGATATTGAGAAAATATTTAAAATTTCCTTGGTTAGTACCTAATATAAGTAATAAACTTATTTCAAGAAGGCTCAATAGCCAGTTTATTATATAATTATATAATTCCATATTCACATTATTCAAATTCCAAAAATTAAATAAAGGATACAACGAATGGAAACTAGCAAGCTTAAATCGCTTACTGTGAAAGCGTTATCAGAGATGGCTAATAAATTAAAAATCAAAGATCATATTGGCTTAAAGAAACCTGACCTAATTAAACTTATTTTAGAAGCACAATCAAAGAAAAAAGAAAATATTTTTGCTACAGGTTGTTTAGAAATTTTACCGGATGGTTATGGCTTTCTAAGGTCTCCAGAATGTAGTTATTTACCTGGCCCTGATGATATTTATGTTTCACATTCACAGATTAAAAGATTTAAGCTCAAAACCGGAAATATTGTTACAGGTCAGATCCGCCCCCCAAAAGATAATGAGCGCTTTTTTGCACTATTAAGAGTGGATAGCATTAATGGTAATCAACCAGATTCTCATAGAAATGTGATTTATTTTGACAATTTAACTCCACTATATCCAGAAGAGCAGTTAAAATTAGAAGTAGATAGTAGGGCTTTATCCACACGAGTTATAGATATTCTTTCCCCTATAGGAAAGGGACAAAGGGGATTAATTGTTGCTCAACCTAAAACAGGTAAAACTGTTCTATTGCAAAAAATTGCTAATTCAATTTCAACAAATAATCCTGAAATTAATTTAATGATTTTATTAATTGATGAAAGACCAGAGGAAGTAACAGATATGGCTCGAAACGTATCAGCTGAAGTTGTTGCTTCAACTTTTGATGAATCAGCTGATCGGCATGTACAAGTTGCAGAAATGGTTTTACAAAAGGCAAAAAGAGCAGTTGAAGTAGGAGAGGATGTAGTTATTTTATTAGATTCAATAACTAGATTAGCTAGAGCATATAATACAGTGAGTCCACATAGTGGTAAAATTTTATCTGGTGGTGTTGATTCTAATGCATTACATAAACCTAAAAGATTTTTAGGTGCTGCAAGAAATGTTGAAGATGGTGGTAGTTTAACGATTATATCTACAGCTTTAATTGATACTGGCAGTAGAATGGATGAAGTAATTTTTGAAGAATTTAAAGGTACTGGAAATATGGAATTAGTTTTAGATAGAACTTTAAGTGATAAGAGAATTTTTCCAGCGATTGACTTAAATAAATCAGGTACAAGACGTGAAGATAAGTTGATTGGTAAAAAAGATTTACAACGATTATGGATTTTAAGAAAATTATTATCAGGAATGACCAATACCGAATCAATGGAATTTTTATCAGAAAAATTATTACGAACAAAATCTAATCGAGAATTTTTAGATTCTATGAGTGAATAATGAAATTAGCAAATCGTATACATCGTATTAAACCTTCTGCTACTCTAGAAATGACAGCTAAAGCTGCAGAATTAAAATCAAAAGGGGTGGAAGTATTTAATATGAGCGTAGGAGAGCCAGATTTTAACACTCCGTCAAACATTATCAATGCGGCAATTGAAGCAATGAATAATGGGCATACTCGGTATACACCTGGGGCTGGAACTCAATCACTTAAAAATGCAATCCAACAAAAATTAATTCGTGATAATCATTTAGATTATCATTCGGAAGAAATTATTGTTTCCTCTGGAGGTAAGCATTCTTTATATAATGCTTGTCAAGCTCTCTTTCAAAAAGGTGATGAGGTAATTATTTTTAGTCCATATTGGGTATCATTTCCAGATTTTGTATCAGTTACTGGAGCTACCCCTGTATTTGTTAAGACTAATCCCATAAAGCAATATGAGCCTATTTTTGATGAATTGGAATCTAAAATTAATAGTAATACTAAAGGAATTATTATTAATTCTCCATCTAATCCAACGGGTGGTGTTTGGAGTGATGAAGCAATTAAACGAACCATTGATATTGCTCGATCTAATAATATTTGGGTTTTTTCAGATGAATGCTATGAACAATTGACTTATGATTTACCTTTTAAAAGTACTTATCAATTGTGTCCAGATTATAATAGAATTTTAACATTTCAAAGTTGTTCAAAGACATATGCAATGACCGGTTGGCGTATTGGATACACCTGTGGTAATAAAGATGTCATTAAAGCAATGTCAAAATTACAAGGACAGAGTACATCTTGTCCCAATAGTATTGCACAATTTGCTGCTACAGAAGCTCTTTTAGGAGATCAGTCATCTGTAAAAAATATGAAAGCTGCATTTAAGATTCGTCGTGATTTAATAGTTAATAGGTTGAATTCTATGGATGGTATTTCATGTGATACTCCTGGTGGAGCTTTTTATGTTTTTCCAGATATTAGTAATTTAATTAATAGAAATGTTTGTGGAAAAATAATTAAAAGTGCATTAGATTTATGCCTAGTTTTATTAGAAAGTCAATCAGTAGTATCTGTTGCAGGAAATAGTTTTGGTGCGAATCATAATATACGTTTTTCATATGCAACTTCTGAGGATACTATTAATGAAGCTATGAATAGATTAGAAAAAATAATTTTAGATTGTAATTAAGGAGATATACAAATTATGAAAAAAGATATACACCCAGAAAATTATAGATATGTTGTATTTCAAGATCTTTCATGTGATTACTCTTTTTTAACTCGATCTACAGTAGAAACAAAAGAGACGATAAAATGGGAAGATGGTAAAGAATATCCTCTTTATAAATTGGAAATATCAAATAAATCTCATCCCTTTTTTACAGGTCGTCAAAATCTAGTGGATTCTGCAGGACGAATTGAAAAATATATGAAAAAATACAATATGACATCTAACGATTCTGATCAATAAATATTTTAATTTAATAGAGCGATTTAATATTTAATTATTAAATCGCTCTATGTTATTATGAAATTTTTTTTACGAAATCAATTAATTATTTTATTAACAAAATCATCTATTTTAGTAGGTGGACAAGCTGTTATTGAAGGTGTAATGATGCGGGTTCCCGGATTTATTGCAACTTCAGTACGAAATCCTAATGGTGATATTATAACTAAAAGAAAAGAATTTATTTCTCTTATACATAAAGATAAACGTTTCAATTTGCCGATTCTTAGAGGAGCTATTAGTTTATTTGAGGCAATGAAAATTGGGTTTAATACGTTACAGTGGTCTGCTGATATTGCATTCCCAGAAGAAGCAAACAAACAGAATAAATTTATAGAATTTATTATGACTCTTGTGTCTATTATTTTTGCACTTTCTCTATTTATTTTTTTACCTCTTGGATTAACATCATGGTTTTTTAATGCAGAACAAGACCCTATTCTTTTTAATATTATTTCTGGAGTAGTTCGTATTACCATTTTTCTTCTTTATCTCTTTATCATATCTAAAACTAATGATGCAAAAAGATTATTTCAATATCATGGGGCTGAACATAAGGTGGTATATACATTTGAAAATGGTGATGATTTAAATGTTAAGAGTGCTAATCAATATCCTACTCAACATCCTAGATGTGGTACTAGTTTTATGTTTATTGTAATGCTCGTTGCAATCTTATCATTTATTGTTATTGATAGGATATTTATTGAATTATTTGGAAGCATTACCTTACTCAATCGTTTTGTGATGCATATTTTATTTATACCTTTAGTATCAGGTCTTGGATATGAAATATTAAAATTTTCATCTCAATATCAAAATAATATTATATTAAAATATTTTATCAAGCCTGGATTATGGTTACAAAATATTACGACTAATCCGCCAGATGATATGCAATTAGAAGTTTCACTTGAAGCTCTTAAAAGTGCTTTTGGAGAAACATTAGATGAATACCATGGTAAAAAACATATTGCTGATGCGATTGGATGATAGATAAACTTCAATCTATTATTAATCAGTATAATGAGCTATCAGATTCTTTATCTGACCCAGTGATTATATCTGATTCCAAAAAGTTTGCTAAAATTGCAAAAGAGCATAATAGTTTATCTCCTATATTTGAAAAATCAACAATATATATTGATAAAATAAATCAATTAAAATCAGCTAAAGAGATTTTAGAAAGTGAAGATTCTGAATTAGCCTTATTGGCAAAAGAAGAAATATCCATATTATCAGATGAAATAGATAAATTAGAACAAGAATTGAAAATTCTTTTGATTCCTAAAGATCCAAATGATAATAATAATATCATTCTTGAAATTAGGAGTGGCACAGGTGGAGATGAGGCTGCATTATTTGCAGGAGATTTAATGAGAATGTATATGAGATATGTAGAGCGAATGAAGTGGACCAGTGAAATTATTACCTTACATGACAATGAGGGTGGCGGTATTAAAGAGGTGGTAATTAGTGTTAAAGGGATTGGGGCATATGGAAATATGAAATTTGAAAGTGGAGTCCATCGAGTGCAGCGTGTGCCAGATACAGAATCGAGTGGTAGATTGCATACTAGCGCGGCTACAGTGGCTGTATTACCTGAAATTGAAGATTTAGATATAGAAATCAAAGATTCTGATATTAAAATAGATACTTATCGAGCATCTGGTGCAGGCGGTCAACATGTCAATAAAACTGAATCTGCGATTAGGGTGACACATTTACCGACTGGGGTTGTAGTAACATGTCAAGATGAATCATCACAACATAAAAATAAAGATAAAGCATTAAAGGTTTTACGAAGTAAAATTTATGAAATTCAACAAGAAGAACAAGCTAAAGAACGGGCTGATCAACGAAAATCAATGGTATCTACTGGTGATCGAAGCGCAAAAATACGAACGTACAATTTTCCACAAGGTAGACTAACAGATCATAGAATTAATTTGACACTTTATAAATTAAATGATATTATGGATGGTGATCTTCAAGAAATTTTTGAATCATTACAACTTGAAAATCAAAAATTATTAATGGAAAATGCATAAGTCTAATTCCATTCAATCTATATTAAGTTTAGGAGCACGTGAGCTTAAAAAAAATGGTATTTCAAATTATCAAAAAGAATCTGAGTGGCTTCTTTTACACATTCTTCAAAAAAAATCATCTTGGCTAATTTTAAATAAAAACAAAAATCTAAAGGATATTCATATCACTAATTTTTTAGATTTAATTGATAGACGATCAAATCATATTCCTATCCAATTATTAATGGGGAAAGCTACATTTTATGGTAGAGATTTTTTGATTAATCCAGATGTTTTTATACCAAGACCTGAATCGGAATTGATTATTGATATATTAAAAAAAAAAGTTTTTCTTCATTAATTGATATTGGCTCGGGTTCAGGCTGTATTGCAACTACCTTAGCATTAGAAATCACTAATATAAATATAGATGCAATTGATAAGTCTGATATTGCGTTGGAAACTACAATTAGCAATGTCAATTATTATGCATGCAGTAATATTATTAATACATATAGATGTAATATTTTAAAAGAGTTACCAAAAAATAAATATGATATTATTGTATCTAATCCACCCTACATACCATTTCAAGAAATCAATAATTTAGAGCACTCTGTTAAGTATTATGATCCATTAGATGCATTAACTGATTACTCTGATGGAATGAATTTTTATAAACGTATTGCTGATATATCAAAGTTTATTTTAAATAAAAATGGCTTAATTATTTTTGAATTTGGTACTAAAGATCAAGAAAAAAAAATAATTGATTTATTTTATTCGTACCCCTATCAAACCTTTAATGACTTGGATGGTAAGCCAAGAATAATTATGTTTCAATTATGAAGTTTTTATTTTCTTTCTTTCTTTTTTTTAGACCTTTAAATATTGCTCTAGGTGTTTTTACCTCATGGGTAGTTTATTTGCTTATTGGATCATCTAATATAATTGAGTTTTATAATTTGAATTTCATTATTATTTGCTATATGTCTGGGGCTAACATATTAAATGATTTTCTCGATATTAATATTGATAAACTTAATAAGCCCAACAGATTTTTGGTCAAATATCCATTTACTCAAAAATATATATATATATTAATTATCGTATTATTTTTCATTGGGTCATGGAAAGCTTGGCAAATATATCCATTAGCAAAAAATATTGCATTATTTTTTGTTCTTCCATTACTCATTTTTTACGAGATTATTTTAAAAAAAATACCCCTCGTTGGGAATATTGTCATTTCATTATTAGTTGGTAGTGTATTTTTATATACTGAAGCTGGACTAACTAATCAAATTATTATTACTTGGAAAATATTTATTTTAGCATTCTTTCTTAATTTAATTCGTGAAATTATAAAAGACTTGGAAGACATCTATGGTGATCATCAAAATAATATTCAAACTTTTCCGATTGTATATGGTCAAAATCAAACCATTATCTTAATAAGAGCTTTATCTTTAATATTCATCCTTATATCTGTAAGTCCATTATATATTTTTAATTATTCAATGTATTATATCCCATTAATCTTTTTTTCAATTCACATACCATTATTGTATATTATATGGGGATTGAGAGTAAATATTACTACTACAAAATTGCATTTTTTTTCTAATATTTTAAAAGTGATGATTGCTAATGGTATTATTATAATTTTACTTTCTTATTAATATTATGTCAGACTTTATTCATTTACATAACCATACAGATTATTCGCTGCTTGACGCTGCACAATCTATTGATATGATGTCAAATCGTTTATCTGATATTAATATGGATACAATTGCAGTTACTGAGCATGGTAATTTATTTTCATTAATACCATTTTATAAGAATTCAATAGCTAATGGAATTAAACCCATACTTGGTTGTGAGGTTTATGTTGCTCAAGGTAAGCATACAGATAGATATATTGATAAAAATAGTAAAAAATGGAATTATCATCATTTATTATTATTAGTTCAAAATGAAATTGGATTAAAAAATCTTACTCAACTTGTATCAATTGGTTATTTAGATGGATTCTATTATAAGCCTCGTATTGATAAGGATTTAATTAGAGAGTATAATGAAGGTTTAATTTGTACCAGTGGTTGTTTAGCGGGAGAGGTTAATTATTACGCTAGTATTAATGATTATGATGAAGCCAAAAGGGCTGCATTAGAATATCAAGAAATATTTGGTGATCGTTTTTATTTGGAAGTTCAAAATCATGGCCTTGAAGAAGAATTACGTTCACATGAAGTTCTATTAAAACTATCTAAAGAGTTGGGCATTGAATTAGTTGCTACTAATGATAATCACTATGCATTTGAAGAGCATTCTGATTCACATGATATTTTATTTTGTTGCGGTATGGGTAAAGAGCGTTCAGATACAAATCGCTTAAGTTATGCTCCACGTCAGTTTTATATTAAAACTCAAGATGAGATGTATAAATTGTTTAAAAACTTTCCTCGTGCATTAGAAAATACAGTAAAAATTGCTGAATCTTGCAATGTCAATATTCCTATGGATAAATATCATTTACCTGAATTTCCAATTCCCGAATTGAATGGAGACTCTATTGACTCAAATGATTATCTTCGTTCAATTTGTATGGATGGACTTAAAGAACGTTACCCTGATATCACTCCAAAAGTACAAGGTAGATTAGATTATGAGTTAGATGTTATTAAAAAGATGGGATTTGCTGGATATTTCTTAATTACACAAGATTTTGTGAATTATGCTAAATCTAACAATATTCCAGTTGGTCCTGGACGAGGGTCTGCTGTAGGATCGATTGTTTCTTATTGCTCTGGAATTACAGATTTAGATCCATTAAAATATAATTTACTATTTGAGAGATTTCTAAATCCCGATAGAATATCAATGCCTGATATTGATATTGATTTTTGTGTTGAAGGACGTTCAAAAGTCATTGATTATATTAAAAGTAAATACGGCAAGAAATCAGTCGCACAAATTATTACTTTTGGAACCATGAAAGCAAAATCATCAATTCGTGATGTTGGTCGAGTTATGGGTCTACCATATGGTCAAGTAGATACAATAGCTAAAATGATACCGGTTGATCCCAAAGTCACTTTAGAAAAAGCAATGAAACTCAATAAAGATTTAAAGGAATCGTATGATAATAGCTCTACTATTAAAGAGTTAATTGATCATTCAATGATATTAGAAGGTATGCATCGTCATGCTGCAACGCATGCTGCAGGTATTGTAATTACTCCAGGTGAATTAACAAATTATGTTCCACTATACAAAAATCCATCTACTGGTGATATTACTACTCAAGCTGATATGAAATCAGTTGAAGATTTAGGGTTATTAAAAATGGATTTTTTGGGGTTGCGAAATTTAACAGTTATTGATAAAGCAGTACATATCATTAATAAGCGTCATAATAAAAATATTGACATATCTAACTTAGATTTAAATGATAGTAATATTTTTAATTTATTTGCTAGTGGTAATACTGTTGGAATATTTCAATTTGAATCTTCCGGAATGCAAGAACATCTAAAAAATTTAAAACCAACTAAATTTGAAGATTTGATTGCGATGAATTCATTGTATCGTCCTGGACCTATGCAAAATATACCTGAATATATTAATCGTAGGCATGGGAAATCTCAAATTAAATATTTACATCCAAAACTTGAAACTATCTTAAAAGAAACTTTTGGTATTATTGTTTATCAAGAGCAGGTAATGGAAATTGCTACAGCTATAGGAGGATTTACATTATCTCAATCAGATATTATGCGAAAAGCGATGGGAAAGAAAAAGAAGCGCTTACTTGCTGGATTTAAAACTGATTTCATCAATGGGGCTAAAGAGCAAAATATAGATGAAAAAATTGCTATAGAAATTTTTGAATTACTTGAAAGATTTGCTGAATATGGATTTAATAAAAGTCATTCAGCTGCATATGCCATGATTGCTTATCAAACAGCATGGCTAAAAAATTATTATCCTGCAGAATATTATGCTGCTAATTTATCATCGGATATTACAGATACAGATCGTGTGGTTAAATTATTTGATGATGCAAAAAAATATGATATTAACATTCTTCCACCTGATGTAAATCTTTCTTTTGCTGATTTTAGAGTTATTGATGATAAAACTATATCATATGGTTTAGCTGCAATTAAAAATGTTGGCTATAAAGCAGCTGATGATATTGCACAATACAGAGTTAATAATCAAAATTATAAAACAATTTTTGATTTATGTACCATTGGATCTACTGCAGTTAATAAAAAAACATTAGAAAGTCTTATTTTATCAGGGGCTTGTGATAATATTAATGGACATCGATCTCAGCAATTTGAATCAATTGATCAAATTATAAGATTTGGACAGCTATATAATCAAAAAATGAATAATGATCAAGAATCACTTTTTTCTAGTTCTGATACTGCATTAGAGATCCCTATACCAGAATTAGAAGATATTCCTGAATGGACTGATGAAGAGTGTTTGGCAAAAGAAAAAGAACTAATTGGTTTTTATTTATCAGGTAATCCACTAGAGCCATATAAATTTGATTTAGTAGATTTTGATATTGATAATATTAATACGAAAAATCAAGATTTAAGAGTTGGTGGAATAATCTCTAGCATAAAATTATTATTTGATAAGAGAAATAATCAATGGGCTATTGTTACACTAGATCGCATGTCTTCTCGATCTGAAATATTTGTTTTTAATGATCTGTATGAAAAGAAAAAAGATTTAATTCATGAAAATGCACTTTTATTTATTAGCGGCAAGCTTTCAAATCGTCAAGCTGATGGGGATGATATATTAAAAATTATAGCTGATGATATTATTCCAATGAGCACTGCACGATCAAAATTTAGTAAATATATTCATGTTAAGATTGCGTATGATAAAAAAGATGAATCAATTTTAAATTCCATTAAATCATTAACTAAATCATATAAAGGTCATTGTAGATTTATTTTAAATATTGAAACATCAGCTGGGTATATTCATAAAGTAGTTTCTCAAGATATTAATGTTAGCCCAGAGCTTGATTTTATTAAATCATTACGAGAAATTGTTGGGGAAGATAATGTATGGATTGAAACTTGATTGCTCTTGTTCAAAGAGTTAAGGATTGCACAGTATTTTGTGATGGTAATATTATTAGTTCAATTAATAGGGGGTTTTTAGCATTCATTGGAATAGAATCAAATGATTCTATAGAAGATATTAAATATATTTCCCACAAATTAATAAAATTACGTATTTTTAACGATTCAAATTTAAAAATGAATTTATCGGTTAGTGATATTAATGGTGAAATCATGCTTGTGAGTCAATTTACTTTATGTGGTGATACTAAACGAGGGAATAGACCAAGCTATATAAATGCTATGGATGTTAAAAGTGCAAAAATTATTTATAACGATTTAATTGATTATATGTCAAAACAGTATAAAAATATTAAAACAGGAGTATTCCAGGGAAACATGGATATTAAATTAACAAATGATGGACCTGTAACTCTATTGATAAGGAGTCAAGATTGAGTAATATAAGAGTAATTATGGCAAAGCCAGGTTTAGATGGTCATGATAGGGGAATTAAAATTCTTGCTCGAGCATTTAGAGATTCTGGAATGGAAGTTATTTATTTAGGATTACGCCAAACACCTGAGATGATTGTTTCTGCTGCTGTTCAAGAAAATGCTGATGTTATTGCCTTGTCTGTATTAAGTGGAGCTCATATGACTATTTTTAAGAAAGTAAAAGATTTAATGGATCAAAATGAAATTGGTGATGTATTATTAACGGGTGGAGGTATTATTCCAGATCAAGATATGGAAGAGCTAACTAAGTATGGAGTAGGTAAACTTTTTGGCCCAGGAACTGCTGTTAACATTACAATAGAATATATTAATGAGTGGTATGATAAAAATAGGAAGCATATAAATGAATAAAAAAGATTTAGAGGTAATTTTTAATGAAGATCTTGGGACATCTTTTTTCCCTCTTTTGGCAGAAGAATATTTAAAAGAAAAAGATTATGATCGAGCGTTAAAAGTTATAGATATTGGTTTATTATTAAATCCTAATAATAATGATGGTAAATATATTAAAGCAAAAATTGCAATGATTCATTCAGATACTAAATCAGCTGTTCATTTATTAAAAGAAATCCTTGCTTCTGATGAGTTATATATTAACGCAATGAAAATGCTAGTTCTTCACTATCAATCTACAAATACTAATCAATCATCAATGAAAAATCTTTTATATCAAATTTTAGATTTGCTACCAGGCGATGAATTTGCTACTAGTGTTATGAAATCAATTCAAAAACCTAAAAGAAAATCATCTAGAATGAGTAAAAAACCAAAACCCTCAAAACGAGCGAGTACAAAAAAATCTAATCGTTCTAAAAAAAAGACAATTGAATCAAAACCAACTAAAGTAAAAACAGCTAAAATTGACCCCAAAATGGCGACCCTTACTTTTGTTGATATTCTGATTAGACAGAAACAGTATAATCAGGCAAATAATGTTTTAAAGGTAGTTATTAAAAATAAATCAATTGCAAAAACAAGCATAGCACAAAGACAGGCAAAAATTAAAAAAGGATTATCTAAGGAGGGATAATGAAAATATATGAACAGCGTATAGAGCGACTAAAATCTATTATGAAAAATAATGGTTATAATTCCTTTTATACATCAAATATTACTAATGTGCGTTATTTAAGTGGTTTTACTGGTTCTTCTGGATTTTTATTAATTACAGATAATGATGATCATTTTTTTTCTGATGGAAGATACACAGAACAGTCTAAACATGAAGTACATAATCAAAAAATTCATATAACTGCTAATCATTTAAAATATATAAATGATGAAAATTTATTAGATAAATCATGGAGTTTATGCTTTGAAGGAAATCATTTATCATATGATATGTATAGTAAATTTCAAAAAGCTCTAAATGTTAAAGAATTGATTGCTGCTAATGATATAGTAGAAAATATTGCTGCTGTTAAAGATCAAAGCGAAATTGATGCATTGCAGTGTGCAGTTGATATAACAGATAGAGTATTTGATATTATTTTAACAGAAATTAAAGTTGGTGTTACAGAAAAGCATATTGCATCTAGAATGTCTTATTTATTTAAACAGGAAGGTGGAGATGGAGATAGTTATGATCCAATTGTAGCCAGCGGAGCTAATGGTGCGCTTCCACATGCAACTCCATCTGAAAATACCATTAAACATGGTGATTTTATTGTGATGGATTTCGGAGCTTTATATAAAGGTTATCATGCAGATATGACACGAACAGTTGTTGTAGGTGAAGCATCAGAAAAGCATAAAGAAATTTATGATATCGTATTAGCATCACAGCTTGCTGGTATTTCATATGCAAAAAGTGGTATTAGGTGTTCTGAGCTTGATAAAGCATGTCGAGATGTTATTGAAGCAAAAGGATATGGAGATTTATTTATGCATTCAACAGGCCATGGTTTGGGTTTAGAAGTTCATACAATGCCAAGGATTTCATCTGTCAATCATAATCTTCTAGAAGAAAATAATGTCATTACTATTGAGCCTGGCATATATATAGCTGGATGGGGTGGTGTCCGGATTGAGGATGATTGTATTATCCAAAAGGACTCCTGTCAGCCAATGAATAAATCCAGTAAAGAGCTTATTGTAGTTACTTGATTAATACGTTTGATATATATCAAAACCCCTCTTTATATGACGATCAATATTGGTGGAAAAGAGATGATATTGAATTCTATAAAAAAATTATTCCATCTAATTCCAAAGTTCTTGAATTAGGTTCTGGGACAGGTCGTTTAGGTGTGCCTTTATTGCGTAATGATGTTGAGTATTTTGGGTTAGAATTATCTAAAGAGTTTTGTAATTATACTCGATCAAAACTCTTAAATAAAGAGCATCAAAAACAAATCATTCATGGAGATATGACTTCATTTAAAATTGATCATAAATTTGATTATATTTTTGTAGCATTTAATACATTCTTACACTTATTAACAAATGATAAGGCTGCACAATGTTTTCAATGTGTAAAATCCCATTTATCTGATAATGGCATATTTATTCTTGATATTGTTCATCCTCATCCATCTTTTTTATTTAAATCAAATAATAAGCCGGAATTAGTTATGGATTTTAAAGATTCTACTAATGATGATATTGTTGAAATTTATGAGTATTGTGAATATAATCATGAAACTGAAATTTGTGATATTATATGGGAATATCGTTATCAAAAGCATGTAGATAGTAGCAAGCAATTTAAATATCAAATGCGAATGTATTATCCCGACACAATCAATCGACTTCTTATAGATAATGGGTTTTATATTGATGAGGTTTATGGTGATTATGATATGAATAGATTTAAAGAACATAGTCAACTACAGATATATAAAGCGATATAATATTGTATAATACAAATAAAATTAATGGAATTTTGTTTGATATGGATGGTACTGTATTAGATTCAGAAGGTTTATTTGATTCAGCGCAAATTAAGTTATTAAATGAATATGGAATTACAGCGCATACGAGTGAGCTATCTGAATTTAAAGGAATGTCTTATAAAGATTTTTATCCTCGTTTTATGAGTAAATTTCATTTAAATGAAGAAGAAGATTTTATACGATTTAAACTTAGAACATATTTACATCATATTATGGAGACTGATTTAAAATATATTGATGGGTTTGAAGATTTTTATAATTCATTTATTAGAGATACTCATATTAAAGTTGGCTTAGTTACCAATACAACAAGATTAACCTATCAGAAAATTCAAAGCTGTACTAGTATAGATCGTTACTTTTCATTTTCTATTACAGTTACAGAGGCTATAGAACCAAAACCATCACCATCTCCTTATTTGCAAGCAATGGAATCTTTATCATTGTCGTCTAAAGATACGATTATTATTGAAGATTCAAAAACAGGATTAATGTCAGCCATTCAATCTGACGCAACAGTATTAGGAATTACAACATCCTTAACAAAGAGTGAAATTAAGAAAATTGATAAAAATATAAATGTTGTAAGTTCTTATAGTGATATTAAAGCCTGTTTGGAAAATTTATAATTATATTGTATAATACAATTAATGATTTCTGAACATTTAAATTCCTTTTTATGTAATATGAATGTGCTTGCGCGTCAAGTTGCCTCAAAAAACAATCTTTCATTATCACAGTATTATACATTAACTAACATATCGTCTAGTGGAATATCTATGAGTAAACTATCATCAATACTTGGTATTGATAATAGTACATTAACTAGAAATGTGAATATTCTTATTAAACACTCATTCTTAAACAAGCAGAAATCTTCTCAAGATAAGCGAGAACAAGTAGTTTTATTATCATCTAAAGGTATTGAAATTTCAGAGAAACTAGATATTGATATGGAAGAATTGCTTAATAAATTTATTCTTGGTATTAACGAAGATTATAGACAATCTTTTTTGGATATATTAGAACAATTAAACTGGAAAATGAATTGTTACATTAATGACCTATAATCAAATTACAGATAAATTATTATATTGGTATGATTCATGTGATAGGGCAATGCCTTGGAGAGGAGAACAGGACCCGTATAGGATATGGGTATCGGAAATTATGCTACAACAAACACAGGTTACTACAGCTCATAATTATTATTTAAAATGGATTAATCGATTTCCAACTATTGAAAGTGTAGCCGAAGCATCTATTGATGATATTTTAAAATATTGGGAAGGTTTAGGATATTATTCGCGCGCACGTAATTTTCATGAATCATGTAAAGTTTTAAATAATCAAGATTCTCAAGTTCCTGTGGGTGTCGAAGAATTTCAAAAGTTAAAAGGAGTAGGACCATATATTGCAGCAGCAGTACAGTCAATTGCATTTAATATTCCTATTGGTGTAGTAGATGGAAATGTGAATAGAGTGGTTTCTCGATTTTATGCATATAAAGAGATTCCATCAAAAAATAAAAATCAAATTAATGATTTTATGAGTTTTATTATTAATGACAAGCGACCAGGAGATATTAATCAGGCAATTATGGATTTGGGTAGATATATTTGTAAACCTGGAACTCCATTGTGTGATGAATGTCCATTAGGTAAAGGATGTGAAGCATTTAAGCTTGGCATTCAATCAGACTTACCCACTAAAGTTAAAAAAATAAAAAAGCCACATTATAATGTTGCAGTGGGGATTATTTGGAATAAAAAAAAATTACTCATAACAAAACGAAAAGAGGATGGCCTTCTTGGTGGCCTTTGGGAATTTCCTGGTGGTAAGATTGAAAAAAATGAAACCAGTAACTCTGCTATTAAGCGTGAAATTAAAGAAGAGTTATCTATCAATATTAAACCTGAATCATTGATTCATCAGGTAGATCATCATTACTCTCATTTTTCAGTAACTATTAATGCCATTCAGTGTAAATACAAGGGTGATAAAATTAAATTAAATGGTCCAACTGATTTTAAATGGATTAATATTTCAAAGTTAGATTCCTATGCTTTTCCTAAAGCAAGTATAAAACTATTTAACGCAATTAAAGATATTCATGATTAATCAAATTCGTAGCATAATAATTTATTTTATCGCCTTCAATATGCTATTGATTATTGGACCATTATTTATTATTTCCTCATTTTTATTACCAAAATCTTGGATGTATAAATCATCAAAAGTGGTTTGCTATTTCGTTTTAAAGAGTCTTTTTGTTAATGTAAAAATCAAAGGGATTATACCGAAAGAAGGTAATTACATTTATATGTTTAATCATGGCAGTTTTATTGACCCATTTTTATTTGCCTATCCAATGACGTCGCCTTGTACAGCTTTAATTGCAAAAGAAAACTATAATTATCCAATTTGGAAATCGATGCTTAAAAGATGGAATGCAATACCCATCGATAGGAGTAATCAAGAAGCTGCTATTGCAAGTGTAAAAGCGGCTGAAAATTTTTTAAAAACAGGTATCAATGTCATTATTCTTCCTGAAGGAACTCGTACTATTACTGGAAATTTATCACGATTTAAAAAAGGTGGATTTCATATGGCATATAATACAAATATTCCGATTATACCAGTTGGCTGTATAGGAGCTTTTGAATTTAAGCCAAAGAATAGATGGACGTTATCTCCTAGAACAATTACATTAAATTTTGGAGAACCAATTGCTTCTGATGCTTATCAAAAACTTGGTGTTGATGGTATATTAAAAAAAACAGAACAAGAAATTAAACGCTTAACTAATGGGAAATTTGAAGATGAATAATAAGGTAATGATTATTACAGGAAGTGATGGAGAAACTGCAAAGGGGCTTATTAATTATTTTGCAGATAAATATGATCATATCATTGGATTTAGTCGTCAGCAAAAAGTCGTATATCAACAAGAATCAGTAGAAACAATGCAAGTTGATATGCTTAATAACCAGCAAATAAATAGTGCAATTGATAATGTGATTACAAAATACAAACAGATTGATGGATGGATTAATTGTGTTGGCGGATTTAGTATGGGAAGCTTAATTGAAGATGCAGATGACTGGCAATCAATGCATTCAATCAATTTTATAACATGTTTAAACGGATGTCGTGCTATTCTTCCTCAACTTAAAAAACAAAATCAGGGTTGTATTATTAATTTTGGATCCAAGGCAGCATTGGAGGGATTCCCCACTGCTGCACCATATCTTATCAGCAAATCTGCGGTGCACGCTCTAACAAAACTGATATCCATTGAAATGAATGATAGCCAGGTACGCTGTAATGCCATTCTACCAGGTATTATTGATACATCAGCAAATCGTATAGCGATGCCAGATGAAGATTACAGCACATGGGAAACGACGAATCAGATAGGGTATAAAATTGATAATATTTTAAAAGATATTATTAGCGGAGAGCTGGTCACATTATAAAATCAATTAGTTAGATTAGTATTTTCTATTTTGATTAATTAACTTAATGGAAACTTGAAAAATTTAAAATGAAAATAATCTATTATATTATAATAGCTAGCTTTTTATTTCCGGTATCCCTGGTTGTAGAGCCCTATCTTCAGAATGCAACCCCAACTTCCATGACAATTCTATGGGAAACAGATTCAGATTCTCAGAGCATTGTAGAATGGGGGATGTATGTCTTCTTAACTGAGAGTACATCAGGCTCTTCATTCTCAAACTATGGGAATTCAAAAATTCATACGGTGGAGCTCACCAATCTTTCCCCAAATACTAGGTACTACTACCGAGTAGTAGTTGGAAACTATGAATCATACTCTGATCTACATGATTTTATTACCCCACCAGATCCATCATCAGAGGCTTCTTTTAGAATTATTGCTATGAGCGATATGCAAAGAGATAACTCCAACCCTAATAAATTCAATGAGGTCATCCATGATGGTGTGATTGATTATATATCAGATGAGTATAGCGATGATATTGCTGCAGAGCTTGCGATGGTGCTAGTCACAGGAGATCTGGTTGTAACGGGAAGCTCATACTATCAGTGGGCAGATCATTTCTTTGAACCATCAGAAGATTTGTTTTCTCATGTCCCAATGTACCCTGTATTTGGAAATCACGAACAAAACACAGATTATTTCATCAAATACTTTCACCTTCCAGATAATGGAACCCCAGGCTATGAAGAACATTGGTACTACACAGATTACTCTAACCTGCGGGTGATTGGCCTTGATTCGAATGGAGGCTATCAGGTCCAAGCTCAGCTTGATTGGTTGGAGGTGGTTCTTCAGGATGCGTGCTCTAATGATTATATTGATTTTGTTTTTGCCCAGCTTCATCATCCTTATAAATCAGAGCTATGGACACCGGGAGAGAGTAATTATACCGGAGATGTTATTCAGCGCATGGAAAGCTTTTCTGATGAGTGCGGAAAACCAAGCATTCATTTTTTTGGTCATACCCATGGATATTCAAGAGGTCAATCACTAGATCACAATCATCTATGGGTGAACGTGGCAACCGCTGGAGGAGCCATTGATTACTGGGGCGAGTGGCCTCAGGCAGATTATGATGAATTTACAGTAACGCAAGATGAATGGGGATTTGTTGTGGTTGATTTAGAAGCGGGTGAAGAACCTCAGTTTGTGCTTAAAAGAATTAGTAGGGGTAATACCGATACATATAGGGATAATGAGGTACGTGATGAGGTAGTAATTCGTTTTAATAATACACCACCTAATCAGCCTATTGGATTATCTCCTAGCGGTCAAGTTGATCCTGATCTTCTTATATTAAGCGCAGATGATTTTGTAGATGCAGATGCAGATGCTCCAATGGCAGCACAATGGGCAGTGTATCAGGATTGTGATTTATCCTTATCACCTATAATTAATAAATTTATCAATATGGAAAACTGGTATTTTAATGAAAATACCCAGGAATCGGTTGAGTTGACTCAGGTTAGTGTATCTGGATTAAGTGGCAACAGCGCGTACTGCTGGAAAGTTCGATATCGTGATACAAGCCTTGGATGGAGTGATTGGTCAGAGCCGCTATCTTTTGAGACAGGTGAATCTGTCTATTCTGAAAATATACTTATAAATCCAGGAGCTGAACAAGGGACGCTGGGATGGGTTGTCAGTGAAGGATATATGGAATCTCTGGAGGCATATGTATGCGATGGTATTGAACCACATAGTGGAGATTATTATTTTATTGTAGGAGCGCTTTGTAATACGGTGGATTACTCTGAGGCATATCAAGAGGTAGATGTATCAGAGTATTCAGATTGTATTAATCAAGATTTAGCCTATGTTAATTATGGTGGATATTTATCGGATTGGGGTGGCTCTGATTATCCAGAGATGATATTAGCCTTTATTGATCAGAATGGAAACCAGATATCTCAGCTTGAACCTTTTGGAACTTATAATTCGTTTTGGACTTTATTTTCAGAAGAATATCTAATCCCAGAAGGAACAGAGTCTATTCAAATGATTTTAATGGGTACTCGCTATGCGGGAGATGATAACGATAGCTATTTTGATGATTTGTTTTTACGTATATGGCAAGATCCAAGTTGTTTTGGAATTCTTGGAGATATGAATAATGATAGCATTATCAATATTTTAGATGTTATTTTACTCGTAAATATTATTTTAGGATCTGATAATAACTCTAGTATGGGAGATATGAATAGCGATGAGTCGATTGATATTTTAGATGTTATTTTACTCGTAAATATTATTTTGGAAAGCTAGCTATCATCTGTTTTTTTAAAGAGTTTTTTATAATCACCAAGACCCTCATTATCTAAATCATCATATTTAATAAATTTTAATGATGCAGAGTTGATGCAATATCGCATACCTGTTGGATTCGGTCCATCATTAAATAAGTGACCCAAATGTGAATTTGAAGATGTTGATTTAAGTTCAATACGCTTATAGCCTGTTTCATAGTCATCATTTTCTTTAACGGATTCATCATCAATAATATCATAAAATGATGGCCATCCAGTACCAGAATCATATTTATGTATAGAGCAAAATAGTGGTTTACCAGAGACAATATCTACATATATTCCATCCTCTTTATTATCCCAATATTCATTTTGGAATGGTGGTTCTGTAGAACAATTTTGAGTAACATCATATTGTAATTTTGTAAGCTTATCTTTCAATGGATTTACTTCCTCATCTTTTTTTAATAGTTTATTACATGATATAGCAAATATCATAGTAAGAATTAATACTTTCATGATTCTTTGATTGCGCATAAATATTTAGTATAAAACATAGATAGTAGAATCAATGTATAGGGCAAGGTAAATAGCAGACCAATGCCATAAAGTAAAATCCCCAAAAAATTCATGCAAATTGTAGATATCCATAAAACAAATAAATCACCTTCATAGCCAGTTGTCATATCCAAACTTTTTTTAATAGCTTGAATAGCTCCCAAGTTTTGATCAACTATATAATAAATAAAGAAATAGGCTTTAATCCATAGATAGGTTGCTCCAATACAGTATCCTAATACTACTATGATACCAATTGTTGAATTTGTAATGGACTGAAGAAGCATTTTAATTGTTATATTTTCAGCACTCATATCTATTGATGAGGTGGTAAGTAATACAATCATGCCAAGTATAACTAAGGAAAATGTAATGATAAAGCTACCTGCAATAGCTTGAAAAACTTTTGGGAAGTAGATAAATAAACTTTTAAAACTATCAGTAGCTTGCTCTCTTAATATTTGTAGTATTTGCATAATAGCCCATAGACTGATTGTAGTAGTGATAACGAGATATGTAATATGAAAAATAAAGTAAGGAATACTATATGCTGGGAATAGCATGCCAATAATAATTGGTATCATATGCTGTATAACAAATAATAATATTCCAATATTGATAACGAACTGAGCATTTTTTTTGAAAAGCTCAAAAGATTTAATAAATAATTCTCTTTTTGAGATAGATATCATTAGATTATAAACAAGTTAATTTATATGATAATATAACGTGAATTCAATAATCAAAATAATGAAATACTTTTCTTTATCAATGTTAATAATGGCTATGGCTTTTTCAGCTTATTTACGTGATATCCCTATCGAATTAACAATGCCTAATGGAGAAATCTTTAGTTGCCTTGTATCTGGAGATGAATTTTATAATCGGTTTCATGATGAAAATGGCTATACTATTATTCAAAGTCAAGAGGATGGGTATTATTACTATGCAAAAATGATTAATCAGAATATAGTGCCATCAACTTATCGAGCAGATCTAAACTATAATCCACAGGCACTTGGTTTTACAAAAAACATTATTATTCCAAAAAATCAGTATCTTTCAATACGTGAAAGAAAATGGGCAGGAATAGAAAGACGCGATGCACCAACTATTGGTACAGTTAATAACCTGAATGTTTTTATACGATTTGCTGATGAGCAAGAATTTGGTAATGCAAGAAGCTATTATGATGAACCATTTAATAGTGAAAATGGACCATCAATGAAACATTATTTTGACGAGGTATCTTATGGATTATTAACGGTTAATACAATTCATTATCCTATATGTGATGATGATAGTAATTTATCTTATCAAGATGGATATCCGCGAAGCTATTATCAACCTTATAATGTTGTAACAAATCCTAATGGATATAGTAATGACAACCAGCGCACACAAAGAGAGCATGTATTGCTTCAAAATGCAATTTCTTTTATCGAATCAGAAGTTCCAGAAGATTTAAATATTGATGCAGATGATGATGGAAATGTTGATAATGTTACGTTTTTGATATATGGCGTGCCAGGGGGTTGGGCAGATTTACTGTGGCCACATAGATGGGCGCTGTATTCGGTAGAGTCCTACATTAATAATAAAAGAGTTTGGGATTATAATTTTAATTTAGCATCTGGCCCGTATTTTTCAGTAGGTACCCTATGCCATGAATTTGCTCATTCATTAGGTGCACCAGATTTATATCACTATTGGGATGATTCGGCTCCTGTAGCTGTTGGTGGATGGGATGTAATGGATGCCACATCAGATATTCCACAATGGCCAAGTGCATATATTAAATATCGATATTTTGATTGGATTGAGCTTACTGATGCATCTGGAGGAGGGACATTTACTCTCAATCCACTTGGGTTACCAGATAATAATGCATATAGATTAGATTCAGTAAATCCCAATGAATATTTTGTAATTGAATATAGAACTCAAGAGGGTATATATGATGTATATGCACCTGGAAATGATCAGGGTATTGTAATTTATAGAGTTAATAATTTATATAATGGTCAAGGTAATGCAAATGGTCCACCAGATGAGTTATATGTTTATAGAACTGGAGGTACTTTGACCACTAGCGGTTCTTTTGGTGGAGCTATTTTTAGTGAATCAACTGGGCGTACTCAATTTAATGATACAACAGATCCTTCTTCATTTTTAAGTGATGGTTCAATGGGTGGAATTAATATTATTAATATTGGAGAGGCTGGAGATACAATTGAATTTACAGTATTAAATTTAATGTTATTGGGAAACTTTTTTGGTGCTATGAATGATTCTGATGGAGATGGTATACTCAATCCAGGTGAGTCTGCAATTTTAGAGTTTAATATGAATAACATGTCAGATGATGTACTCGCTTATGCTATTACAGGCACATTATCTAGTGAATACCCTATTACATTCCCAAATCCAATAATTGAATTTGGAGATCTTGATGGAAATCAATCTTCATATTCCTATTTTTCTGAAATGATACTATCCGAAGATATTTCATTAGGCAATATTCCGATATCGCTTGAAATTAATGCTGAATATATACAAGGAAATAATCTTCTATTTTATAATGATACTTACAGTTTTGATATTAATGTCAGCTTGAATCAGAGTGGATTTCCTAATGAATTTTATTTTCCTTCTAGTTCATCTCCTATTATGATAAATGTAGATAATGATGCTGACAAAGAAATTATTTTTGGAGATTTTGATGGAAAGATTAGAGCTTTCAACGCTGATGGAAGTGAAGTTAATAATAATACGTATCCATACTCTACAGGTAACCAGATATGGGGATCTCCAGCCGCAGCAGATATTGATTTAGATGGTATCCAAGATTTTATTATTGGCTCAAAAGATAAATATTTATATTTCTTTGATGAGAATGGTTTTAAGGGTTCATACTATTCTGATAGTTATCTTATTGGTACCCCATCCATTGGAAATATTGATGATGATCCTGAGTTGGAAATCGTTATTGGTGGATATTCATCGGGTGATGGAAGAAAATTATTTGCGATTAATCATGATCAAACACCAGTTGATGGATTTCCAGTTGATATAGGAGAAAAAATTAAGCATGGTGTTGCACTTGCTGATTTTAATAATAATGGAAAAGATGATATTGTATTTGGAACAGATAGCGATAACATTTATTTACTAAATGATGATGGTAGTATTGCTGATGGATTTCCATTTTTAACAGGTGGTAATATTAGTAGTGCTCCTACTATTTTAGAGGTAGATAACAATTTGCTTATTATAGCAGGTAGTAATGATGATCATTTATATGCAATTAATTCTAATGGATTATTAGAATTTTCTTTTGAAGCCGATAGCAATATAGAAACCTCTCCATCATTTTTAGATTATGATAATAGCTGTTATATTTTCTTTGGCGATAATAGTGGTATGCTCTATGGCATTGATTATCATGGTAATTTATTACCATCATTTCCAATTGATATTGGAAGTAATATTATTAAATCAATCGTCATCTCGGATCTTGATTTAGACTATATACCCGAACTTATTTTTGGAACAGAATCTGGAGATATGCATGCATTTAACATTCATGGTATGATATATCATCAAATGCCAATTGAATATCCTTTTTCATATTATAGTGCTCCGATGATTTATGATTTAGATAATGATTCAGATCTTGAAATAATTGCGGGCACTAGTTTATCAATCAATGCATTTGATATTAAACAAGAAGGAAGCAATGTGGATTATTGGTCCATGTTTAGAGGTAATCATATGCGCTCTGGATTTCATATTTTTACTCCTTTATGTGAATATGGAGATATTAATACAGATGGAAATATTGATATTCTTGATATCTTAGAACAAATTAATTTTATTCTTGATATTGTTAATCCATCAGAGTCTGATATTTGTGCTAGTGATTTGAATGATGATAGCAATATTGATTTATTAGATAGTATTTTACTTATTAATTTAATTATTAATCCGTAGAGCTTATGACTCCTTATATGAAATTCTTACATATATGGAGTGTTAATATTATTTTATTACTGTTTATTTTTGGTGCCATTGGTTATATACTAAATGAAAAAACAAATAAACAAATTCTTACAAACCAATTAATTCGATATTATCGTATTATTCTATTTATTACATTTATTACAGGCTTATTAATGGTGATGGAGAATATTTTTTGGATCAGTTTTCCCATCTTCCAATATAAACTTTTCATTTTTAGTATGTTAATTTTATTTTCAAC
>CEQM01021187.1_pt1 | contig 25381 bp, 28 predicted proteins | sample 531111 | NCBI WGS metagenome assembly CEQM01 (sample SAMEA2621278, study PRJEB7988) | marine metagenome | biome: marine biome (ENVO:00000447); feature: deep chlorophyll maximum layer (ENVO:xxxxxxxx); material: "saline water (ENVO:00002010), including plankton (ENVO:xxxxxxxx)" | depth 120 m
TTGTGGAGGGTATACCCGAGGAAAAAGATGAACTTTCTCAAGAAGAAATTAACCTAGATTAAACAAATTTTGTATCAAACATATCATCTGATGTACCATATTTGAGTATAGCATATTGTACATCGTAGTTTTCAATAGCTTCTTTAATTTCAATTAACTTGTTGATATCAAATTCATCTGGAGAAATATTAAAGTACATACGTGTCCATATTGGTACTTTAAACAATAAGGTCTCAAGACTAATTTCTTGAGCATATGCTTGTGGCGTGTCAATATCGAGTACCTTAATATAATATGTTGCAGTGACAGCTGTATTTTGTGAACTATTTGCATATTGAGAATTATCGGTGTAATGTAATAACTGAGCAATACCTATATTAATTTTACTTAATGCATCTATTGCCAAAGTAAGATTAAATGAAACTACATCATTTACTTTATAATTTTGACCTTTTGTATCTACAAAAACTTCACCACCACTTACTCGAATGGTAAGTCCATTGCCACTACTGTCTACATTAACCGTTTCTATTCCTTCTTGCTCTATGTTATCTGGAACTGGAGTTAATTGTTTAACCGAAACCGCTTGTCCTAATCTAACCATTCCAGATATTGTGTTTTCTAAATTTGTCTTTTCTTGTTCTAACGTATCAATTTCATCTTTTAATTTTAAAACATTTTTATTCAAAGAGGTTATTATAACTCCTGCTGCTTTGTATCGAGCGATAATCCTTACAAGCTCTCTTATAAAAATTTCCTCTTCATTAATCGATGTACTTCCAGTTGTAAAATTAAAATATTCATCCGCAGTTACTAGATCTTGAAGTTTAGATGAGAATTCCTTACACTTTTCATCTTCAATACAACAGTAATCATATGCCAATTTGGGATCAACAGTTTTATTTATAACTGAATTATATACATCTGGGTAATGCTCTCTTAAATATTTATGGAAATCGGACTGTTGAGTAGTCTCTGTGGATAATAATTTTAGTCTAACTAGTAAACGTAGTATAACATTCAAGTGTAGAGGTGTATTTTTTGATTTTTCTGTTCCTTTTACTTTAAATAAAACAATTACAACATAATTTAAAATAAGTATTAATCTTAATATAACTGGGTCAGTTAGCTCAGATTCAGTTACCTCATTACGTAATTTTTTTGCCAAGTATATAATTACATTCACTTTTGACGGATCTGTACTTAACATTATATAGTATACCATTTTTTAAACTTTCGAAAAGTAAAAAAATGTTACACGCTCTTTATGTAAATTTAATATGTTATGACTTTTTAATATAGAATGGATGTAGATACATTTATTGAAGAACTACTTGGAAAATTTGTGGATATTGCAATTTATGACTTATATTGGAATAATTCACTATTTTCAAGCAATGAATTTTCAACAATAGTTACAGAACTTGCAGCTAAAGATAAAGTTTTGAAAGTATCTACAGAGAAAAAAAAACTATTTAGTGTCATTATTAGAAATATTGTATATATGGCAAAATGTAATAAATGTACTACAGGTAATTTTCGTGTACCTTATATTTTTGAAATGTATTTCTTATATAGTCTTTATGTGAAAAACCCCATGTACTTTTTTAACATCGGTACAGATATACTCTTAAATCAACAAGAACATCAATTAACATTTTTACATAAAATAGTTCACAACAATAACTTTCCGAGTAAGTATGATTGCCATTGCGATCTATATGATTTTGCTATAGAATGTGAACACATGTCTAAATTCGTAGTCGAAAAGAAGAAAAAAACAGCAGGTGTATGTGGAACGAGTAGTACAACATCAACCTCATCAACCAATTCTATTGATAAAATTATAGAAACAATTACCAAATTAATAGAATCAGAAACTCCAAATTTGACAACTGAAGAGCAAGAAATATTAAATGAAATTGATAGTGAAGTTAACAGTATGATTTAGTGTAAACTAAGGCCTAAAATATCTCATCTCCATACTTGTTTTACTCTCACGCTGTAACTTCAAATAATCTATAAATTGTTTTATTGGAATATTTAAATTGTGTCTATTATTAAAATGCTGTAAATTTTTCTCTAACATCGAATATGACAAACTTTGATACGTCTTATTATTATATATTTTCAAATTACTTCCATCTGGTAAACTTATCTGATTCTTAGACACTGACTGACAATACTTCATTATTTCATTACCAATTGTTTCTCTTTCTTTCTTTTGTTGTTTTAATCTCTGATTTAGTGCCTCGATTTCTTTCTCAATCTTTAGATATTGTTTCACTTGTTCTTTCATCCTCTTCCTTCTTATATTGATTATTATTTTTCGAACTTTCAATATCTTTGATGTATTTTTCCATGATATTTATTCTCTCAATAAGCTGCTTATTTTCGTATAACAACCTATTACTATTTTCCCACAGGTCCACATCACTAAACTGTTCCATTGGTTCCAATTCTTGTATTGTAATGAATTCTTCTATTTCGTTAAAATTGAAACAATACCACAATAACGCTATTAATGATACAATTACACTTATATTTATGAAATTATTCATAATTTCATAGATTTAATATTCTTCATACTAATTCTACAAAAACTATTTCATATAGTAATATGATTACCTCAAATACTACGATCATTATTCTATTTTTAATAGTCCTAATACCATTCATCTTTATTAAAAATTCTAAATTTAATGAATCCTTTACCCAAAAAAAAGCCGGAAAAGTCGGAATAGCGGGTAATGATTCAGATTGTAAAGGGGACGAAGGAAAGATCAAGCGACATGGTGGGAAAATGAGAGATGGCAAATGTTATTATGAATATGGTAGCAAAAGCTCTTGTGGTGGTATAAAATGGAAAAAATGTGACGCGGAAAGAGGAGATGAAAAGGGTGAGAGAGATAATGGAAGATATGTAAGAAAAGGTAATAAAATGATTTTTTGTAGATTAAATGAATCATCTGGAAGCGAATCGGACGGTACATGTGAATCCGATTGGTCAGAAGATGAAGGTGTACCAAAAAAATCAGTAAGTGTACCAAAAAAATCAATAAGTGTACCAAAAAAATCAATATCAAATTCATCCGCACCAGTTAAATGTTCCCCCGTTAATTGTGCACTTGATGGTGATTTAGAAGAATTACGAGAACAAATTTCATTCATACAAAACTCACTTATTGTTTAAACAACACTTTAAAGTATATATAAAAATAAAAATTAGTACTAATGGAAAGTAATTATATAATACCACTTCTATGTATCACGACAATTACTACTTTATTTCTATTCCGCATTTGTATACAAAAAGCGGCTAATTCTACAAACACGATTGAACATTTTAAAGCTAAAGGAAGGTGGTATGAAAGAACAAATGATTGTAGTAAATTAAGTGAAATTAGTGATTGTCATGATATTTCAGGTGAAAGTGATTGTGAAAATTATTATATGCCCTGTAATAATCTTACACCTTATCATAATCAATGGGGTGGCAATCAAGGAAGAGGATGTTATGGTGATAAGGCCAAGAGAAGCAATAATTATGAAGGTGGTGGTCATAAATATTATGCTCAATGTAACTGGGATAGAGATAGGGGTAGATGTACTACAAAAAATAAGGGTGCAAATGCATCAGATTCTGATGGACCAGACCAAGAAGATGATATTGGGAAAGACAATCAGGGAAGAGTAGGAGGTCAGCATCAATGTAAAGGTAAAATAAATGATGATTATAGGTGTATGGACGATGGAAAAGTTTGTGATAACAATGACGACTGTTGTAGTGGTTTAGAATGTCAAGAATATTCTCCTGAGGTAAACTGGTCAAACAGCAAAAAGAATCAACTTTCTTATCGTGTATGTACAGCACCACCACCTGCTCCAACACCGGCACCAACACCGGCACCAACACCGGCACCAACACCAGCACCAGCACCAACACCAGCACCAACACCAGCACCAACACAAGTACCAATATCTGCTCCAATACCTCTTCCTACACCTATACCTGCAAAAATAGAACCTGTTAAAACACCAGTAATCGTACCGACTCAAGCTCCTATTCAATTACAATGTCCCGATACTTGCGGAATTCATGCTGATATGGATGATTTGAGAGAACAGATTTCTTTTATACAACAAACAGGACGGTAAATTTTTTTAGTATATAAAAATAGATTGAAAATTATAATGGCAAATACCATAGGTGATTTAAGGATTATTCACAAAAACATACAAAATATAATACAGACTTTACTTATTTCTAATAGTGATACTTTACCAATACCTATAAAGTATATGTTTTGGCTTATCCGACAAGCCAAAACTGTCATTGAACAAGACAATATGTTACTTAATGTACAAGCGCCAGTTCATATTTGTGGAGATATTCATGGTCAATATAGTGATTTGCTACAAATTTTTAATAAATTAGGATATCCTTCTTCTAAAAATCGTTATATGTTCTTAGGAGATTATGTTGATCGCGGACAAAGAAGTATAGAAGTTGTGTGTCTACTATTTTGCTTTAAGATATTATATCATAATGATGTTTTCCTATTAAGAGGAAATCATGAAACAGCTGATGTATCTCGTGTATATGGATTTCATGATGAATGTAAGAGGAGAGGCTCTATCAAATTATGGAAACATTTTGTAGACGTATTTAATGTAATGCCTGTAGCGGCAACTGTTGGATTAGCACCCCCAGAAGATCCAGTTATTTTATGTATGCATGGTGGTTTATCTCCTTTCTTAAAGGATTACAGGGATATTAACAAAATAAAAAGACCAACTGAAGTTTCAGATGAAGGAATATTATGCGATTTACTTTGGTCTGACCCAGAAACAGAAGGTCCTACATTTTTACAAGGTTGGCATCCAAACGATAGAGGCGTTTCTTATCTTTTTTGTAGAGATGTACTACATAAATTCTTAAAAGACAATAAACTTGAAATGATTTGTAGAGCCCATCAAGTTGTTGAAGATGGGTATGAGTTCTATGCCAATCGTGAACTTGTAACTATATTTTCTGCACCAAGATATTGTGGAGAATTTGATAATAAGGGTGGAGTTATGACTGTTAACGAATCATTGAAATGTACATTTACCTTGTTTGATTAAATAATGAATCTACATTAGATGGAAGTTCCTTAATTTCTGTACAATAAAATTGCTCTATTCTTCTCATTGTTTCACTATCATTTCCTGAAACAAAATTTAAAGCAATCCCCTTTCTTCCAAATCTTCCGCTTCTTCCTATACGATGAATATAACTTTCAATATTTCTTGGAATATCATAATTAATTACAAGAGAAACTTGTTGTACATCAATACCCCTTGATAATAAATCTGTTGAAATAAGTACTCTACTATCTCCTTTTCTAAATTTATACATAGTATCCATCCTTTCATTTGTTGTTAAATCACTATGTATACACGTACAGGTATGGCCATCTCTTATCAAATTCTCAGCTAAATATATAACTCTTTGCTTTGTATTACAATATATTATCAATTGGTTTATTATCATTGACGAATACAAATCCGTTATTGCATCATATTTGAACTTATCATTATCCGTAGCAATATAATACTGAGTAATTCCATCTAATGTTAGTTGTTCTTTTCTAACAATAATTTTTTCGGGATTTACAAGAAATTTATCGGCAATTTCATGACAATATCTAGGTAAAGTCGCACTAAATAGACATATCTGTGTTTTATTTGGTAAAATCTCTACAACGTTTCTTATTTGATGAATAAATGCATTTGCTAAAAGTTCATCTGCTTCATCCAGAACAAGATAATTTACATTCGTTATATCTATACAATCGTTGTGTAAAAAATCATTAATTCTACCAGGAGTACATATCACACACTGCGCACCACCTCTTAGTTCTTTTATTTGGTCACTTCTTGATTGTCCGCCCAGTAATAATGCAAACTGAATTTTTGTATATTTTGCTAATCCCTTTATTACTGTATAAATTTGCTCACTTAATTCTCGTGTTGGCGACATAATTATTGCTTGAACACTTGAAATATCTTCATTTATTGATTGTAGAATTGAAATTGAAAACGTTGCCGTTTTACCTGTACCAGATTGTGCTTGTGCAATTATGTCTTTTCCCTTTAAAAATATTGGTATTGCCTTCCTTTGAATAGGACTTGGAATCTCATAACCATAAGCAAAAATACCTCGCAAAATATTTTTATTTAACCCCATATGTTCAAATTTCAAATCCGAATAATCATTCGGATTTATGTCCTCAACCGATTCATTGTTATTTTCTAAAAGAGAGGACATTACCAATAATTACATTTAGATTAAATAATCTTATACTCAAACGTATTAACTTAAAAATCTAAATTTGGAGAATTCGAATAATCTATCAAATTCTGAATACTATCCGCCACCAAATATCCTCCCACTATCGAATATACGGTGAAACGAACACTCTTCCACTTCTTTTCCGGAGGAAACCATCCAAACCAATTACTATATTTCTCTATAATATCCGGCTCATTCACATCATTATTAGATGTACTGTTAAATGACATTAATGGCGTGTACTTATTCCTTGCCATTATACCATTCTTATTCCTACATACGCGAACATTATTGTTTACCAAAGCACTACCAAATAATGAGTTAACTATAAACAAAAATCTATATACAATCATAATAGTAGTATATTCATCTAATCTTTATATCAAATATTAAGACCATTTATATAATTATAATATATAACCCATATGTCTGCTGCTCCCTCTATTTTTGACGAACTCAATAGAAGATGGTGGGGTGATGCAGAAGTTCTTGATGATATGCTAATTCTTCAAGAAATTAAAGAAATGCATAAAGAAGATTTAAGAATTGAACTTCCGAATGTTGAAGAATGGTGTGTTGTAAAAACAAAAAAACGACAACAAAAGGTTTCACACACAAAAAAATCTAAACAAAATACCTCAGACAAAAAAGCACTAAAAACCAAAAATAACAAACCAAAAAACAGCAAACCAACAAACAATAAGCCAAAAAACAACAAGCCAAAAAACAACAAGCCAACGAACAGACCAACAAACAACAAGCCAAAAAGCAACAATAAGAGAAATGTTAATACTTCTGATACAAAAGAAGTTGATAGTGAAAATTCAAAAAATAAAAGGACAAATTCAAAAAATTCTCAAATTACAAAGTATGGTACTGTAACTAATGTTGTAAAGGGGGGATGTGTATTTATAAAAAGCGATGATGCTTCTAATACGGGTAGTTTTGTTTGTCCAGAAATAAAGAAAATCAAAATCGGAGACAAAGTTCAGTTTAGAACCTCGAAAGATACAGATACACAACATTTTCAAAAAGCTTTGAATGTACGTTTGATTAAAGACAAAAATTGTAAAACATAATAAAAATGACTTAAATTATATATAGTTATGGTAGAAACAAGAATGAGATTATCAACACTTGATGAGACGCATATAACTGATTTCAGCAATGACGCATATAATAATAACAATTATGAGTTTGAATGTATAGTAAAAGAGCCAAAACCAAATAGAGAATCGTTTATGAGAGTAATGGAATTATGTAAGGAAAAATCATGTAATGGAATATGGAGGAATGTAAGAGAACGTTCAAAGAGTCTTGATATATCAATCGGTTCATTTAGAATAACTATATTTGGAAAACATTACATTGAGTTATATTTTAGAAATGACACATTAGAGAATATGCCTAGAGGGACGTGGTGTGTTATTCATAAAACTCCCGAAAAAGCTGAGTATCTAAGCATTGGATGTAAGATAAATTTAAAGAAAGAAATACCAGTCGACCCAAATAGCAGTGAGTTTAGTAATATATTGGCTAATTGGAAAAGGTTAAAGAAATCTTTTAGACTAAAGAATCGATATTCATATTTAGTAGAAGAGTTATATTCAGTTGATTTAACTGCGGTTAGAACAGGAAAAGTCGCAAATACTTTAAGAGAATCTGGTACATTAAGTTCGAAAGAAACTTATGAAATCGAAGTCGAATATGTACCCGATATAATGAATGAAACTAGGACTGAACATAATATGACACTATGGACCGAAATAATGGAAACTATATTATGTGCCTTTAGAAACTCATGGAAAATTACTTCTATAACACAGATAAATGATGTGGAAAAAGCATATTATGAAACTATACTCCAAAGAAATATAGGCAATAATCTTACAGAAATTCGTGATAATAAATCAAGATACAAAATTAGTCCTCAAGTAATTTCACTTAATATGGACCGATTGCGTATTATGAAGCAGAAGGCATTAGAATATTATGTTACTCCGAAATCAGATGGACTTCGAATGACTGGATTTATCTGTGATACTGGAGAATTATTCATATTTACTTCGAAATCAGAATTATATCAACCCACTGGCTATATTTTCAACGAAGAATATTTTGGTTCTGTGTTTGATGGTGAAATGATTTTGAATACTAAAAATGGCGATAAATTAGCGGATTATTTGGTGTTTGACTGTTATTATTACAAAGGAACGGATATTAGAAGTAAATTATTTAATGAACGTTTAGAACATGCAAAAGAGATTGTTGCAGCAGTACAAACCGTTAATCAAACTAATTTAGGAATAACACCCAGAGTATTATTGAAAAAATTCATTCCTATGACAACTGATAAATTTCACTCCGAATGTAAAGAATGTTTCAAAGATATTGAAAATGATATATATGAGAATGATGGATTAATATTTACACCAATCGATAAGGTTGGAGGTAATTCCTTGTATGATAAAGTATCTGCAAAAAAATTCATTAAAAGTGGAAAGGAGTTCAAACGCCTATTAAAATGGAAGGATTCAACATTTAATAGTATCGATTTTAGAATTCGTTTTCTCAACGAAATCGAAAAACCCTTTAAAGTTGGAGATGAATATGTAATGACCAAATTTATGAATTGTTCTCTACACGTTACCTATGATAAAGACCCTAAACCATTTACAAGAGATGATTTCATTGAGGAAATGAATAATACAGGAGATGCTTCAATATCATATAATAAACACTTTGAAAGTCAATTTAAACCATTTGACCCAGAAGATGATAACGCATGTTCTATTCAACTACCTATATATGATGGACAAATTCGCTGTAAAGAAAATGACACTTGGGATGGGCAAAAAATTACAAATTCTGATATTGTTGAAATGGTATATGACAAAAATTTGGATTCAGAATTTAGATGGATTCCTATAAGAGTTAGGAAAGACAAAGATAAGCCAAATTTCTATAAAGTTGCTTTAGATATATGGCAATCATATCATTTTCCAGTTACTAAAGAAATCATGACTGGTGAAGAAAAGATACCTTCTAATAATGATGTCATTGATACATATTATAATAATGGAGATGATACCAGTGGTGATTCAAATTTGAGAAGATTCCATAGATTACATATAAAACATGCTATATTTGAAAATACTATTGGTAAAACCAATGGCAAAAAATTATTAGATTTGGGTTCTGGAAAAGGTGGAGACATTCCAAGATATATTGAATTCAATGCTACTGTATTAGGTGTTGATAATAGTCTTGACAACTTACATCATCAAAACAATGGAGCTTATAGACGTCTTCTGAATATAATTAGTGGTATGAAGTCAAAATCTAAAAAAAGACAAAGTGATAATTTTCCTTTAGATAAAATTGTATTTATAACAGGAGATGCCGGAAAACCATTCAATAATCCGTCAACATTTGATTTGCAAAATTCAGATGGAATCTATAAGAGATACGTTATCGACAATAACATATTTGGTAAAAATCACACTTTCGATGCAGCAACAGTATTCTTCGCATTACATTACTTCTTTAAAGATGAGAATACTTTAGATACATTCTTAGCAAATGTTGCTAATAATATTAAAGTTGGAGGTTATTTCGGCGGATGCTGTTATGATGGTGAAATTATTGACAAAAAACTCACTGAAAATGATGATATGGATTTAGTATATCGTGACTCAAATGATTCTGAAATACTGAGAATACGTAAGAAATATGAAGGAACATTAAGCAGTGATTCCACCTCTCTTGGAAAAGAGATACATGTATTAGTACAAAGTATTGATATGATCCATCCAGAATATCTTGTCAATTTCAAGTTCTTTACTAAGAAATTATTTGAACTCGGATTCAAAATTGTACCAGAATATTCCAATAATTTTGAAATGTATTACAAAAATCAAAATAAAATTGTTCTAAGCGAAGGAGAACAAACTGCCAGTTTTCTAAACAGAACCTTCGTATTTCAGAGATTTAGTTATGGGACTGAAACCATAGATAATGATAAAATTTTAGATGACAAAAACATATAAAAATACTGTTAAGGTACTTGAAAATGTATGTATCATCATCCAGTGATTGGAATTGGAAATGGGAAACAGAAAGTATACCAACACACACAAGTGAAAATATCTCAAAAACATATCTTGAGATACCAGATTGGGTTGCATTTGAATCTGTAGACTTTCAAAAATTATGGCAAGATACAGCTGGAAAAAGAAATAAACAACCACAAAAAGAAAGAGAAAAATATGAAAAACTATGGTTACAAAATAGTAAAATACAAATCAAAACTGACCAGAAACATAACTCTTTTTATGATAATATACAAAAACACATCTATAGCATTATGGCGTTAAGGAGCTTTAGACAAACTGGACCATATGGCATACAAATTACTCATTTCAGAATTGTTGACGATATTAAAACACAGTTATATTGTGAATACCTCGTCAAATTTAAAACACCCAGATATGAATATTCCAGTTGGATGCGTTATTCGAAATTCAAACTCTTTTATAATCATCTATTTCTACACTATTCATACCTCTCTTTTAAAAATACAAGATTAAGTTGGAAAGTCCTAAATTCTTGGAAAAGTTGGTTCAGAAATCTAGAAATGTCATACTTACAAAAAAAAGCTTTCTTCTTAGAAAGAATACTTCATGATGCCTTATATGAAATAGATGACCCTTACATTTTTATACTTTATTTTACTTGAATTTACATTTCACCACCGACCTCTAAAGCTTTGCGGCCTAAGTCGGGTTCAATAGTGGATTGCATCCAGGGCCCAACCTTTTTTTGTGGGTTAGGAGGCTCCGAACGGATTTGCATGTTCGCATTGCGAAGACTTTGTCCTACTGTGTTGATACCGACATGGAATCCAGCAGTTAAAAAGTTTTGATCTTCAAGTTGTCCCTTTCCGGTAGGATTGGCAGCATTCCACTCAGTGGCTTCTTGGCTGGGGAGTAAATCCGAAGGTTTGAGTTGTCCCTTGGGGAAAGCGTTGGCAGGTGCCGAGTTTCCGGATACGGGATCACTTTTATCATCTAAAAGAGCTTTAGGGGCAGTTTGTAATCCCTCTAAAGCTGGGGCTGGGACTGATTCAGATGGCATAGTTACACCAGTTGAGCACGATGGTACATATGAACCGCTTGAATCAACCTCGGCGGCATCTTCAAAAGACTCGACGTTTCTTTTCTTTATCAAAAAGCATAGTGCAGCAATAGCCAAAACTAATCCAACAATTATAGCTACTTTTCTTAAGTTGTCCATTCTTACTTATATAAATATAAAAAACAAAGAATTTATAAATGGATATTCTTATCGATTATCGTGAGCAAGCTATCAAAACAATTTTAGATGATAATTTAGTGACATATATGAATCTGCAAATTGGCGATATTCAAATTATACAAGATAATCCAGAAAAAACACCAATAATTGTCCTTGAAAGAAAAACTATTCAAGACCTTCAACATTCTTTAAAAGATGGTCGCTTTTCGGAACAGAAAAAAAGAATGAATGCTTCTAATTTTATTCACAAAGGTTTTATTATTGAAGGCAAAGTATCAAAATTTGAGCCTCAATTTGAAAGTATACTAAAACAAATTATCATCAGAATTCAATTAAAGGATAAAATGGTCATTTTTCTTACAGGTGACATACACGATACTACAAATCTTATATTGGAAATTAAGAGAAAACTACTTTTAGATTCTAAACTATACAATCATTCTCAAAAACAACCTGATTATATAGACACTTTACATGTTTCAAAAAAACTAAATCTAACACCATCACTTTGTTATATTTTACAACTTAGTCAAATACCGGGAATCTCTAAATCTATTGCTAAAGTTATTGCCGAGAAATATCCTACCTGGATATTACTAATTAATGGCATTCAGGATAAGGTCCATTTTATACAGGCAACGAAGTCTGCTAAAATAGGTGAAAAAAGATATATGCAATTATATCAATATCTCACTATATTACCTCCTTAACTGGTTCTGGTTCTGGTAATTCTTTGATGTTTATTTCAGTATCATTCCTACAAGCGTTTTGTTCAATTATGAAATAGGCTGAAGTAACTGACATCCATATTGAACCAGCCATCCAAAATCCAATTGCTGTCCACATTCCTATTTCTGAATGATTTCCATCAGAAACCAAATCGTAAAAACCACCTCTAATAGCAGGAATTTTAGTAACACAATAATAGGTAATTATTAGCAATACAACTGGTTTTAAAGCTTGTGTCATAATTTTATCACGCTTTGGCTTGTCGCAACTTGATGTTTGTGCATATCCCATTGTAACGGTCATTATAAACGATATCATACATACTAACGGTAAAACGGCAAAAGTTGGATTTTTAGGCAAAAATTTTACCTGAAAATAATATGCCAGACCTATGATTTGTATTAAAGCATATACCAATGACGATTGTCTTAACAATTCGAGTAACAAAAATTTACTACTGGTTGGATTTACATTTATAAAACTTGTAACACAATACGATATGATTGAACCAACAAATGCAATTAATACAATTAATCTTCCAAATGACATTTCCATTAATTTAGATTAGTTTTTTTTACTAAAATCTAATTCCACTACTATATTATAAATTATTTACTGGATAACACCTCATTCTTGTCGGATAATCTATTCTCTAATTCATACCATTCTATTGGAGTGCGATTAAAGTAATCATCATCGGTATAATCACCTCGGAAAAATCTTGAAGTTCTACGAGGTGCAGGAAGGTCATGTGGCATTTCAATTGGAAATACTAATATGGAACGTTTATAAATATTGTATGAATGAAAAACAAGCATTCCAATTGTTACAGTAATAACCAATGATAAAGTAATAGTTCCGTATATTTTGTTCGAATCTTCGTCATTATTTTTTACATTTACTACATTTGTTGTATTCGTTGAATTGTCATAATATACCATTAATTTAGAACTGAAATAATATAAGAACTTCCAAATAATTATATATATGGCCACTTCAGAAGCTATTGGTATCGATTTAGGCACCACATACAGCTGTGTAGGCGTATACCAAAATGACAGAGTTGAAATCATTGCTAACGACCAAGGAAATCGCACATCTCCATCATATGTAGCATTCAATGAAACTGAAAGACTTATAGGTGATAGCGCCAAGAATCAGGTGTCAATGAATGTACATAACACTGTTTTTGATGCTAAGCGTTTGATTGGAAGAAAATTTTCAGATAAAGAAGTACAAGATGATATTAAGCACTTCCCTTTCAAAGTATTTGCGGATTCTTCTGACAAACCGATGATCGAGGTCAAATATAAGGGAGAAACCAAACATTTTAGCGCGGAGGAAATTAGTTCTATGGTTCTTACAAAAATGAAGAATACTGCTGAAGCATATTTGGGTCATGACGTAACTAAAGCAGTAATTACTGTTCCAGCATATTTCAACGATTCGCAGCGTCAATCGACAAAAGATGCTGGTAGGATTGCCGGACTTGACGTACTTCGTATCATCAATGAACCAACTGCCGCGGCTATTGCATATGGTTTAGACAAAAAAGACTCGAATAAAGGGGAAAAAATTGTTTTAATTTTTGACCTTGGTGGAGGTACATTCGATACCAGCTTATTGTCTATTGACGAAGGAATTTTTGAAGTATTGGCTACCGCTGGGAACACAAGGCTGGGTGGTGAAGATTTTGATCACAAAATGGTCGATTATTTTTGCCTTGAAATTAAGAGAAAATTGAAAAAGGATATTTCAAAGAATCCTCGTGCTTTGCGCCGTCTAAGAACTGCGTGTGAACGTGCGAAACGCACCTTATCCGCATCTTCTCAAGCTTCGATTGAAATCGATACATTAATTGATGGTGTCGATTTCAATTCTACTGTAACACGGGCGCGCTTTGAAGACATGTGTGCTGCTGATTTCAGAAAGTGTATGGCTCCAGTAGAAAAAGTATTGCGTGATGCTAAAAAATCGAAAAATGATGTCGATGAACTTGTGTTAGTCGGTGGTTCCACAAGAATTCCGAAAGTTCAAGAAATGCTTAGAGAATTTTTCAACGGTAAAGAGCTTTGTAAAAATATTAATCCAGACGAGGCGGTTGCATATGGTGCAACAGTCCAAAGTGCTATCCTTACTGGTGCGGATAAGAACTCCGAAAAACTGAGCGATCTTCTCCTGATGGATGTAGTACCTCTATCATTGGGATTAGCTACGTCTGGTGAGGTTATGACACCACTTATTAAAAGAAATACAACAATTCCTTGTAAGAAAAGTCAAACATTTTCTACTTTTAGTGATAATCAACCTTCTGTACTGATACAAATATATGAAGGAGAGAGATCTATGGTGAAAGACAACAATTTGCTTGGTAAATTTGATTTAACTGGAATTCCTCCAGGACCGAGAGGTACCCCTCAAATAGAAATTAGCTATGATGTAGATAGCAATGGTATTCTAACTGTGACAGCAGTTGAAAAATCTACTGGAAAATCGCAAAATCTTGTCATTAAGAATGATAATGGGAGACTATCAGAAGAAGAAATTAATAAGATGGTGAATGATGCTGAACAATTCAAAGCTGAGGATGAATTGCAAGCTTTGAAAATTGAAAAACGTAATGGATTGGACCAAATCATTTACACCAGTTTGAAAGCTATAGGTGACCAGAACCCAGAATTAACCGAGTTTATCAAGGAAACAGAAACGTGGCTTGAAAATAATCCTGATGAATCCCCCGATATTTATGATGAAAAGATTAAAGAAATCCAAGAAAAAATGCAAACATTTACCCCGCCACCACAGGAGAATGAAGAAGAAATCCCCAACACAAATATGCCCCAAGAATCAGCTACTCCAGAAGATTCTGGTCCAACCATAGAGGAGATTGATTAAAATATATAACCATAAAACTCATATTTAGAGTAATATGACTGAGATTTGGAAAGAATTAGAACAATTTCCAAAATATAAATTTTCAAATACAGGAAAAGTTTGGTCGAAAATCCAGAAAAGAGAATTATCACTTAAACCAGAAGAAGCTGGATATGTTAAAGTAAAGTTATATACTCATGAAGGTAATAGAATACCTGTGCGTGTCCATAGACTAATAGCATTAACATTTATACCAAATCCAGAAAATAAGAAAACCGTGAATCATAAGAATCATAATAGAGCCGACAATAGAGTTGAAAATTTAGAATGGGCAACTGCAGCAGAACAAAATAATCATAAAAAAACTCAATCAAAAGAAGTTAGCCGATTAAAAAATTCACGGGCAGTATGGCGTTGTTCTCTTGATGGACAAAAAATAGAATTATATGAAACAGCACTTGATGCTATAAAATGGGTAAGAGAAAATACAGAATATAAGGGTTGTGTAAAAACTGCTATATCGGCAGTTTGTCTAAACAAACGTAAAACGGCATATGGGTATAAATGGATTTACGATACATCAGAAGAAAATATATTTGAAAACGAAGTATGGAAAGACATTCCAAAGGAATTGATTAGAGGAAGATTAGATTATCAAATATCTGACAAAGGTCGAATAAAAAATCCAAAAGGTAAATTCTTAAAAGGGTTTGAGAACAATGGTTATAGGAGAGTTAGTCTTGGTCAAAGCAAGTATTCAATACATCTATTAGTTGCTCAAGTATTTCTACCTAATTTCTATAACAAACCATTTGTAAATCACAAAGACCATGATAAGTCTAATTGTAAACTTTATAATCTTGAATGGGTAACACCCAGTGAAAATAGCATAGCAGCGGTAAAGCACTATTCATCAAAAAAGGATTAAATACAAGGCATTACTTATGTTTAAATGGATGATTCTTTTATAACCATCGGTAGGAGAAAAATGGATATTAGCGAAATAGATGAAATCAAAGAAATGCTTCATTTTAATGAGTTCAAGGTCTTTAAGAAACAAGGTGAAGTTTATTTTGATACTATGCTTATTTACAATCCTTACGATTTTTCTGGAATTTATGAAATTCCATCGGATGTGAATCGAATAATAATGTCTTATTTAAAAATAGAAATAAGATTTACAATAACAGTAAACGTTCCAAGAAGTTATCCATTTCATCCTTTTATTTGGGAGCTTTTTTGTTATTCTCCAATAAACTTGGATATATATAGTTGTCTTACAAACGCCATTATTAGAGAAAATAACATATTTCATAAAGACTGGAGTCCCGCATGGTCCCCAGAAAAAATGGTTTTAACAATGTTTATGAGAATAAAGAATGATTTAAAGGCGACTATTTCATTTGATTGGTTTTTAAGACATTTAAAACAAGAAAGAATGCTTATGCAAAGGTTAACATCAGAGCCAGAAATAGAACCCTATTCAGAATCCGAATATTCCGAAGAAGAACATTCAGAAAATACTTTTATTGATTTTAGAGATCTCCTCAATCCAATGGTGAATGAAAATAGATTTAATAGATTATTGGGTAGGATTGAATCAGAATTAGAATCGTATGTATAATTAATCAATTTTCTTCTTCAAAGCTTTATAACAGCGAATACAGATTGCTTTAGCAGAAAAAATGGATTGTTTTGTTTTTTGAATGGTATATTCACCATATCCGTCGTATTCAGCTTTAAACCATTTATTTTCATATTTTACGTAACATATTCCATCATTGTCCCATATATTTTCACTATATTCATTTTTACATATTTTACAATGAAATGGAACTTGACCTAAAAACATTATATTTCTGTCTTATTAATAGAATATGTGTAATTCCGCATAAATAATATATTATTACATTAATGAACTCTATAAATCTTATTATAATATTGTTATTGATTCTTAGTATTACATATTGTTTATATCATACAGATGAGGTTAAAATTAATAAGAGTGTAACTAAACAAGAATCTATAAATAATGAATCAATAAAAAAGAGTGATGAGTTAGAAACATCAACTATTTTGGTTGATAATAAACTGGAATCACTTGAAAAAGAAAAAGAAAATCTTGAAAAAAAACTTTCTGGTTTAAAAGAAGCTGAAAATGCTCTAAAAGAATTACAAGAAAAAGATGATTCTTGTGATTGTGATAGAGATGATGGCCTAGTACCTCTGAATTCTACAGCATCTCTTTTGGATAAATTTTCTGAAGAAAATGTGGATACTATTATCGAGGGATTTGACAATTATTCTCAGGAGTATCTGCTGCAAGTTAGAAAGGAGTTAGAAAAGGCGCTAACAAAGAAAATTGACGAGCTAGACGCGACGAAAGAGGAGTTAAGAGCCGCAAAAGAGCTAATAAAAAAGTTAAAGAATCAAATATCTTTTGTTCAAGGTCTATAAATTATAAATATTTGTACAATAAGTGATAAACTCATCTATTTCATCTTCATTCATAAATGTTATATGTTTGAATAGTAAATTTATTATAGTTTCATATTGTTTGCTTTCATATTCTTCTAATTCGCTGAAAGTGGTTATTCGTTTATTTGAAACTTTATACAAAATGTCTTTGTAAGATTCTACCATAATTTCTGTAGGGCTATTACATTGATTTAAAAAGAATGATAAATCATTATATATCCAAGATGTAGCACAGCATATTATTGCTTTTGATGGTTTTTTGTTTGGAGACGTGTTGAAGAAATAAGCATAATTATTAATCAATTTAAGGATTTTAGATGCTTTTCTAATATTTTGATTAAGTGTTATAGTCTTCTCATCTAAAATTGGTAAGTACGACATGATTTTATTAACAATATCCAATGGTAAATTACTCATACATATGTGTTTATATTGTTGGAAATGTGTTTAAAAAATGATTGTAATGTTAATTATTCAAATTAGAAATATGAAAAAACACTTATTACTAAGTGTTTGCTCTGAAAAATTAGCAAATGACATTGCTATACATAATGATATCGAGGAAAATGTGTTAGAAACAGTTTTATTAGAGATTAACGATTTAATCTTGTCTCCCAAAAAATTACAAACGCTGGATGAATTTCGAAAGATGTTATGTATCTTATCTTGTAAAAATATGATTCGTATAATACATAATCAAACTCCAAAAGAAATTGTTAATGATAGTTTATCTAATTTGCTAAATACGTTTGGGTCTAATCACAAAGATGAGATTAATAAGTTATTTGTAGGAATAGATAGTAAAACATATAGAGCATTTGTTGTTACATATCAAGATAATAATAGAATAGTATGTTCAAGTATTATAGTAGAGCATCAATTCAAAAGTTCAAATGGAAAAATCGTAATTACATGGGAATTATTATGGATTTGTTGTTCTGATAAAAAGAAGGGATTTGGGTCAAAAACTTGGAAAGATATTACAAATTTGGCGGCAATGAGAAGAATCGATGGAATTCTTGTACCAAGTACAAACAAAGCATTACTATTTTGGTTGAAAAGAAATTCAAAAGAGTGTGCAATCAATAAAACGATAATTGCTCAAGAAATAAGAAAAGAGGAAAAGTTACTAATACAATCGAATGGATATAAAGTAAGTGAAAGTCCTTGCACAAATGTTGTAAATTTGTATAGAGAATCTAAAATAAAACCATTTCGTGGAAGTCCTTATCGATGGATGCCAGATGAAGCGAATCATTTGTGGTTTATTCCAAGTAAAAAAGCTATATTTTAGTCACAAAAACCCATTTTATTTTTAGCAATTTTTTCTAAAAAATCTATATTATAAATGCGAGTAGCTTCTGCTAATAATCTTAATTCAAAAGTTAGATTTCCATCGCATAATGGCATAAATAAGTCGTTGATATTATCGATTCCCAAACCAATATTAACACCTGCTTCATGTAGAATTTGAACGGGTGCGATTGAGTTATGTATTGGTGCGTTATAATTGCCATGTTGTGTCATTGATATAGCTGCACTTGGACATACAATAACACCAATATTAAGTTGTTTTAATCTGATAGCTATTTCTTTTTGTTTTTCGATAGGTTTACATGCTAGACTAATTGAATGAACAGAGCGAGCTTTACCTTGATATTCATATTTTTCAACAAAATCACAAAATCGTTCTGTTTCATTTTCAATTGGAATATTAAGTTGGTCTAAATGAGCTTCTAATGGTTTTCCAAGTCTTTTAGCGGTTGAGAATGCTATATCTAAATGTTCATCAAAGTTATCATAATCTCTCGATGGTAAACAGCCTACAATATCTGTAATTTCTGTTGCTTTTTCAAACAATTTTAAGTTTTCATCAGAACCTACGATTCCTTGTAAAGGTTGAGTTGCGGTTTGTATATGTACACCTCGATATTTCCACTCTCTTTTTTGCTTTTCTGTTTCTTCAATACACATCAAACCTACAATTTTATCTACATCTACAAATGTTCTAATATATCTACAGTTTTGGGAAACGATTGTTTGTATTGACTGATTTATTCTACGGGAAAGGTCTTGTCTTGTATATTTTTTTTTAATATCATCCATAATATACCATTTATCGCGCATATGCTTATCAGATTCTTGTAGTAATGTCCTTGTAATGATATTGGATTTATCTAAATGAGAATGATGACAAACCCAATTTATATTTCTCTTTAGAAAGTTCATTCTCATTTATAATTACCGATTCTTATTTATACTTCGGATAAACGCCATATACTTGTGATAACAAAACTCCATCACCATCTCTTGCTCTTAACTTCACAAAACCATCATCACCCCAATCTTTTCCCCAACTATTTTGAATTATCCAATAGGTGCCGTTTTCATCTCTATCATATCCGGTTAGCAATACGGCATGGTTTATCTGCTCAGACATTCTGGATGGAATATCAATAACTCCTTTTTTATAAAATCTAAATATGAATGAACTGGCGTCCAATGCGATTGCAATAGGTCCGTTTTGAAGTGAGGCCATAATATCTAACATAGACCTTGGTAAAATGTACTCATACCCGGTTATATTTGAACCAATAACATTAAGATAGTATTCGCCATTAAAGGAATGATTTCCGGGTAAACATGTATTATTGCAGTCTATAGCACATAGTTGTCCTTGTGCAACATAAGAGTAATCATCATTTGATACTAAACCCTTGTTTTCTATACAATAATCAAAAGCTAAATGCATTAAACCGCCTCCACATCCGTGATTTTCTTTTGAGCAATCGACGAGTTGTTGTTCAGATAGTCTATTTACGGTATAATTATTTATTCTCATATATGATTCAATAGCTGAAGTAGAAGAAAATGCCCAACATGAACCACAATTTCCTTGATTCTTTACTTCAGACAATACATTATCATCCCAAATTAATTTTTCTGGTAAATGCTTGTATTTATTGAAATGTCGGAATGGATTCAATATAAACTTGGTGATTGCTCTTATTTTTCTCTCAAGAGAGAATTTGTTATGTTTTAATGGTTCATTCATTAACATTAAATCATTTGGAATAATCGAAATATCAACTTCATCTGTAAACTTATTTAACTCTAGAACACAACTTTCATCGTTCTGGTTATAATCTGAAATAAGCTTAAAATTTGTTTCAAAGGTCTTATATTTATCTTTCCTTTTCTTAGCAAATTCGACATAATTGATTTTAGAATCATCTTTATTACTTTTAAGAAAGTTTACTTCGGTATCTTCAGATTTGTTATATTCGTTAAGATATTGATAATATTCTTTAGCATATTCATAGTCATTGTTGATTTGATCATCACAGCATTCACTAGAACATTCACAAGAACAATCACAACTATTTATACAATCATTGTTTTTACACGCGTTTTGTAGAACAAGTTTAGATGGATTTTTATACACTCTAATATTTACAAAAGCTCTGGAAAAATATAAAAGAAATACGAGCACGTTATGTGCTCGCATTTTATATAGGTAATCATTAACGTATAATATCTGCTTTTTTAACTTTTCGATGTATGAATAATTATATCCTTAGTGTTTTTAACGTCTTTTATAGTAAAATCAGACTTATTGTAGTATTTCTTTCTAACATTTGATTTCTTTATCATTCCTGGTGTAGAGTCAACAATATCAACTATTACTGGTATATATTTTCTATTTTCCGGAGTTTGTCTTAGAATTCTACCCGAAGCTTGGATAATATCACTTTTTGGTGTAGCAAATATCAAAGTATTCAATTCTGGGACGTCAAATGCTTCTTGTACATAACTATAAGTAGCGAGCAACACATCTCTTTTAATAATATCATCGAGTTCTTTTTGTTTTATTCCCCCAATACATAATCCGTTTGATATTCCCATTTCATCCAATTTTTTCTGTAAAGATTCCACTTGTCTTCTTCTTTCACTTAATACCAATGTCTTTCTACCAATTGATGAGAAATGTTTTAATAAATCAATTATAAGCTTTTCTCTATTTGGCGATTCTACCATTCTGTTAATCATTTTAGGCATATTGGCATTACCTTTAAAGTTGTAGAATGTTTGTTGATAATTTGGATCACTGAATGGCAACATAAAACATTTAACTTCACCAAAATTGTTTGAGGTTCCATTTGGAGAAAATACGGGTCCAATATGCCATGATAATATTCTTTCCATGTTATCCTTCCTTTGAACTGTTGCACTAAGACCTAGATTATATTGTGTTGAAATTTTGGGGAAAGCTCTACTATAACAATTACTTGCAAAGTTGTGTATTTCATCTAGAATGTTCAAACCAAAACTATCAAAAGTATTTTCTGGATAGTTTCTCTGCGAAATAGACTGTAACATTCCAATTACAATATCACAATTATCAACTTTTACCTTGTTTGCTTGAATAATTCCGATTCTCGCATCAGGAAGGAATTGACTTATGCGTTCTATCCATTGATTCATAAGAAATTCTTTATGAACTACAACAAGCGTTTTCTTTTTGATTACTGAAATGATATATAGGGCCAATGCCGTCTTTCCACCACCAGTTTTTAGATTAAGAATGCCACCTTTATTTTTTTTGAATAATTTCATAAATTTGTCCATAATATCTATCTGATAATCCCTTAATTCACCTCTAAATTTGAGATTAATATGATTACCAACATCTCCTATTTTATCTACAGCTGGACCAAAGTTATCAATACCATAATATCTAGGAATGTATAGCTTGTTAGCACTTTCTAAATAGACTTTAAAACTTGGAGGTAAAGTTCCAAATTTTTCCATCATATATTTTTGTTTTTCAAAGGGTTGTACGTGTAATTCTTTACGAATCTTTCTTTCTTCTGTTTGATTTAGACTATCTTTTTTAATTGTGTATCCTCTACGCGTAATATATCTATCATATTCTGTGATAGAACTCATTTAGATGAATCTTATATAATATATTTAATGTTTGAAATCTTAAGCTCTATAAATAGTCTATACCACTCGGTCTAATAAAATCATGTATGTTTCTTCGTAATTTGCGGATAATATCGTTATTAACATGAACAAGTTCTATTTCAAATAATAATTCCGAATTAGCAGGAATAGATAATCTATCCTTAGAATGTACTGTTTCATTTCCATATCCAAGTGATGGAGGCAATATAATAGTTCTTTTGCCACCTTCTTTCATTGTTTTTAATCCAAGTTTCCACCCCAAAATGATAGGAGATTTACCATATTCAAATAGCAAACCTTTGTCTGTATTACGTAATTTTGAATCATCAAACTTTACACCAAAAGTAGAATTTGGTGAATAATACCAACCCTTATAATGAACTTCCAGTTCATCTCCATTTGATGGAGACATTCCACTCCCGACAATGTTATCCTTAAATAGCATCCCTTTTTCACCTTTTAAGAGTTGTGATTGCATTTGGAATAATGTTCTGACAAGACTGGAGCCTAAATCTATCAAACAAAAAAAAATTATTTTCTTATACATTGATACTTATATAATCTAAGATAAGCCTTAAGTTTTTTAAAGTTGATATGTTGTAGTATTAACACAATGTTCTGATTCATAATCAACAACATATCCAATATCTTCTAAAATACCAAGTGTCATTCGGGTAATATAATTTCCATTAACACTACCATTATCATCGTCTAAAAACCCTGTCATTATTTCAGTTGGAATTGTTGGATGTAATACATTATTACTGTCTCTTCTTGTTTCAAGTGTCATATTCTCGAATAAACCTTCTTCAAAATGAGAATATTGGGTTCCACTCCCAAAATGGTTTTCAACTGGCACACCAGATATACCAATTATATCATAACCAGCATCATGTAGAAGCTGTTTATATTCTCTTAAGCCATTCTCACCAGTATAAAAGAAGTTGTTGATATTTGAAGTCCAAGCAGGGTCTGTTCCAACACCTAATATATGTATTATTTCATGTACAAGAACTAATATATTGATATTTTTGGATATATTGTTAAGTGAGTATGGTGCATTAATATTTGTATTAAGTGAATTTATAACAATAGACCTATTGTTCCAATCTGCAGAACCAAGTACATTTACAGGTTCATTCATAACTGATTCGGTAATTGTGATTGGACTTTGAGGAAATGGGGTACGTAATATAATACTTTCTACAATACTTTTAGATTCAAGAATATGTGATATCAAAGGGCTGTCTGTAGATACAGATGAATAATCGAGTTCTAATTCAAAATCAGGTGTAGAAAAATATGATAATATACCTACAGATGATGCTTTTTGAGCAATATGATATCCTTTAAGCATTTCATCATCATTATCTTCGAAATAATTTATTTGTGCGTTAGGGTCCGAAATATCTGGGTCTATTAGTAAAGCTTTCGCATCATTTTCGGAATCGGGAGTTTCCCAATTATCATAATATTGAGCGGTTAAGCTTCTCTTTCCGATATAATAACTACGAAATTGTTGTGAAAGATTACTTAAGAAAAATTGTCGCTGTTCCGATTCTTCTGAATACTCGTGTCGTATTCTTAATAAATCTGAAGCCATTGAATATTAAATTATAACAATATTTAAGATTCTTATTCACCAATTACCATTTTATCTATTACATGTGATATTCCTCTTGATAATGTTAGGAAAGTAGCTGAATATAATGGAAATTTAGGAATCAAAAAGAATGACACATAAGACAATTTCTTAAGCCTTTTAGAATTTTTAAGAGCTTGTTGACAATGTTTACATGTTTCGATATGTGATGTCCTATCCCTTTGTTGTTTAGGACTCATTTCTACAATATTTGTGTCATGTTTATTAGAAAATATTGGAATATGGCTCATATGTTTTTGCCACCACTTTCTCCATATAACAGGACCTATATCTGATGTAGTTGGTGTACAATAAGTATCCAAAAGTGATATGTTCTTATCTTTCATATCTTTAGAAGCTTCTATTTCACAATTATGTAACCATATATCCGTTTCTAAAAATTTGTTACCAAAAAAATGGGTAATCCATTGTGGCATTTTACTTGGCAAACCTTCATTTGGAAATACTAAATGTAATCGTGTGAGTCCTGTTGAAACTGGTGTTATTAGACCGAATAATTGAGCTTTAAATTCGTTGTTTGAATTCAGAACTCTAAAATGATAGTATGCTGGACTCGTAAATGATACAATTCCGGTCCGCCTTTTTCCCATAATTCTGTCTATAAAATGAATTTCTAATTGTCTAGAATTTCCTTTTGAAGTTAAAATCTTCATTGGTATATCTATTCCATCAGAACGAATACCTTGCAGACCATGGTGTGCGAATGGAATATGGGCAGGATCCATAAAATTCTCTACTAAGAAATCAAAAGAATAAGGAAGATCTCTTGAGAGAACTTTACTAGCATTTTTCAATTCTGGAAAAAGAAGGTCTGGTTTAGTATTAAAATTTGCCTTCTCTATATCAAATTCACCCCACAATAAATCTCCTGTTTCCATAACATTAATCGATTTTGCATTTTTACCTTTTTCGTTATTTTTGGATTGTGGAATGTTGTTACAAGTTCCATCTTCTGTAAATTGCCAGCCATGATATGGACATTCAATACATCCAGTTCCACTATCAATTCGTCC
>CEQM01027857.1_pt1 | contig 25271 bp, 27 predicted proteins | sample 531111 | NCBI WGS metagenome assembly CEQM01 (sample SAMEA2621278, study PRJEB7988) | marine metagenome | biome: marine biome (ENVO:00000447); feature: deep chlorophyll maximum layer (ENVO:xxxxxxxx); material: "saline water (ENVO:00002010), including plankton (ENVO:xxxxxxxx)" | depth 120 m
GGAAAAAATATGATAAATCAATTATAAAATCTGGAGTATTTAGTGAATTAGGTGATGAACTTGGCGGTTCTTTATCGCTATTATGTTCATTAATATTATTATGTATTACATTATATTTAATTATTCGAACTTTACAAAAACTAGTATTAACTCCTAGTGTAAAAGAGAAATTACTAATATATTTAGATAATCAAGTAACAAATAATGGGTGCGTATTAATTATTTTAGGAATGTTATTAACAATTAGTGTTCAATCAAGTAGTATTATTACATCTACACTAACGCCATTAGTTGGATTATCTATTATTAACTTAGACCAAATGTTACCTTTAACACTAGGTTCTAATATTGGAACAACGTGTACAGGTATATTAGCCGCGTTAATTACTGAATCTACTAATGCGATTCAAATTGCATTTTGTCATTTATGTTTTAATATAATTGGAATTGTATTACTATATCCACTAAAAATGCCGCGAAATTTAATTATATCAATATCTCAAAAATTAGGAGATTATGTATTATTATATAAATGGTTTAGTATCTTTTATATTTTATATACATTTGTATTAACGCCATTAATCTTATTAGGGTTTTCATATATGTATACTGAAAATATTATTATGAATATTTTTATTAGTATTTTAATATTTATTTATTTATCTAGTTCATGTCTATTATTTAATAAATTAGAAACAATTATTACATATATACAAAATTAATTAATATACACAAAATTGATTAAGATATTAAAATAACTCATGTTATTACAAAATAATATACTATGATACAGTTATATCCAGAGATAAATTTAAAAATATTTTCAGATTTAGAATTTCAATTAAAATGTAAATTAAATAAAACATGCAAATTATATAATAAAATACAAAAAAATGATAAAAAATTTATAAAAATGAAACAAATATTTGCTGCAAATTTTATTAAATTTTGGTGGCTATCACGTGATATAGGAAAAACTAATATAATTTGCATTATAAAAAATAATAATATTGCTGAATTTACTACAAAACATATACTTGATAATCTTATATGTGTATATAGACCTAATCGTACAACAAATATAAAATATAATGCACGATGTAAAAAATATAATGAACAATATAATGAATCTAAAAATAATTATAATATATTAAATTGTTTCAGAAATACAACATATAATAAACGTCATGAACAATATGTTAGATTAGTTTTACATCCATTTACTAAATTATATTTAAATAATAATCCTTTAACAACTGATTTATATATGCCCGAAATTATTATAAAACATGATAATATATATTATAATCATTTGAATTATAAAAGTATATTATTTAAATAATATATATAATTTTTTTTCATATTCTAACAAACATATTTAGTTCTTAAAAAAAAATAACTATACAGTTCTTAAAAAAAAATAACTATAAAGAATATAAGCTGGATAATATAAATAAAGATATAGTATTATTAATTTGTAATAATTATGAATTAACTCCGTTTTATAATTTTAGAGATTATTATAATAGATATAAATACACAATTATATTAAAATATATCATGTTACAGGGTAATAAAACTTCTATATCTTGTTTATATAACTTATGTTTAACTAATAAATTTTATAAAAATATACTGTATGATAAATTATTACATATAAAAAAATATAATAATTATCAAAATATGTATAATAATTTTATTATATCCTATAGACGATTAATTAAAAATGTATTAATGTATTTATAACTGAAACCAATCACTTTTTTTTATTTCATAAATAGTTGGACGGTCATATACATTTGAACTACATAAACTAAATAATAACTCTTTTGCTTCTGGTGAAATATGTTCAATATCTAACATAGATTCATTTTTAGTAATATTATATAAAATATTTTTACCAGATTCATCAATTAAATTTTGTTTAGTTAACATAATATAGAATAAAATACCTAAACTAAACATATCAGATGCTTTTGAATACTTATTATTTAATAATTCAGGTGCACTATATTCTAAATCAAGTTGATGTTTACTATAATATTCCATTTCTTTATAATAATATGTATCATGATATATAGAATTAAATAAATTAGATAAAACTAAATTATTATTATTATCTACTAATAAATTTTCAGGAGATAAATTTAATATAGCAATATTCCTATCATGACATAATTGAACAATATCAACGATAGATGAGAATAATGGTTTCATAGTTTCTTCAGAAAGATTATTATTAAAATACATTTTTAATAATAAATTATAAAGAGTTCCTTTTCCATAATATGGATATAATACATATAAATTTTTATCATCTTCAAATTTATCATGAATTTTAATAATATTTTTATTAGGATATGATTGTAAAGGTAAAAATTTACTAAATTCATTAAAGTAATGGTTATTATATTTATCATAAGTTTTTATATTAAAATGTTGTAATGTTGTATTACATTCTGCAATATTAACTGTAAATCCTATTTCAGAATCTATACATTGTTTTATTTTTGGCAATACCTTATATTTTTGTAATAATCTATTCATATTTAATAATATGATTATTCTTTTTTATATAGTTCAATTTTTAAAATAAAAATAATTAATTTTTATAAAAAAAATTAAAAAATAATACAACATAATATATGAGTTCTTCTTTATTATATATTGCAGGTTCTCATTTTTTTTCTGGTTTACTTACAATTGCTATTAGTGATTCATCATCTTCTATAATTGATTCTTTAAAAGGAACAATATTTGATGAATATCCTGTATTAAAAAATTTTATGGATAAATATGATATAAATGCAACTATTTTAATTATTAATCAATTAATGAAAAGTTTCCCTGATAATTTAGAACAAATTGAACCAATTAAACAAGCACTAACTAATTTACATAATATTATTAGAGATATTGAAACTGAATTAGACCATATTAATATTGAAATAGAATATCATAAAAATGAAAGATATTTTGCACATTATAGAACCCCATATTATAATTCATATTTAAAAAATATTGAAAAATTTATCCCAACACTTAATACCCGCTTAGATTTATTATTAAAAGTTATACAAATGTATAAATAATATGTATAAGATAAATAATATGTATAAGATAAATAATATATATAAAATTAAATAAATATATAAAATTAGATAACAAAAATATTTTAATTATGTATTTATCATTATTAGGATATTATAATTATATTAATATTTATCATATATATTCCATATGTATTAGTATTAATTTATTATATATTCCAATATATGATATAATTACATATAATAGTTATACTTTTAATCCATTACATATATTAAAATTTGGAGGTATATTACAATATATTATAGGGCATTATATATTTAGTGATAATTTTTTTATAAATTATTATAATACATATAATTTATTAATTAATAGATTAAGTATATTTATTGCAATTATTAATATAATATTAACAACAGTATATAATATAATTTATATTGATAATTATATATATTTAATATTTAATATTATACATATATTTTATAATATACAAATTGTTTCATTAAATATTCTAATATTATATATAATTTTAATAATTAATATAAAAGATATTTATATATTAGAATTTAATAATTATTCTGAAATTTTACATCATATAGTAAATATAAAATATAAATTAAGTACAGCAATTAATAAATTAGATTATATATTTAATTTTTTAACAATTCATGGAATTATAGTATTTACATTTATATTAAATAATTATACAGAATATAATAATAATATTTATATTTTAATTTTATTTATTAGTTATACTATAATCGAATTATTTTCATATTTATTAATTGTTATTTTAAATAATTTAAAAAATAATTTAGTATGTAAAATACATTCACCTGAATTTTTCGAAATATTTTTAGAAAAGTGTAATAACTTTACATTAAAAGAATTAGTTAAAATAGATTCATCCAATATTTTATATAATGATATTAATAAAAATATAATTAATATGTTAGAAAGTAATGCAAAATCAATTGATTGGTTATTATTAGATAGAATATTACATCATAATTGGGTAGAATTTACATTTTGTGGACTTAATATACATAATTTAGATTTTATAAAACAATATGCATTTATAATTTCATTATATTTTATATATTTTAATAATTAAAAACATTTTTATTATTTTTTTTTTCTAAATATATATTATAAATATGGGTGGTGGATTAATGCAATTAGTAGCGTACGGTGCGCAGGATGTTTACCTTACTGGTAATCCTCAAATTACTTTCTTTAAAGTAGTCTACAGAAGACATACTAATTTCTCTGTAGAATGCATTGAACAAACTTTCAGTGGTTCTCCTGGATTAGGCAAGAAGGTTTCTTGCACTATCTCCAGAAATGGTGATTTAATTAGCAATATGTGGTTAAGATTTAAAGGTGATGCCGTCACTAGTCCTCCAAATAGCGCTGCTGATTGTACTAACATTGTTTCTTCTGTAGAATTAGAAATTGGTGGTCAAAAAATAGATAAGCATTATGGAACTTGGTTAGATATCTATAATGAATTATTTATCTCTAATGAAGCTCATGCTGCAACTTCTGTATTAAGTCAAGGTGATACTGAAACTCATTTCATTCCATTAAGATTCTGGTTCAATAGAAACCCTGGTCTTGCTTTACCATTAATTGCTTTACAATACCATGAAGTTAAAATTAATGTTGAATTTAACACAGTATATGGCGCAAATGGTGCAACTGATACAGTATCTGATGCATCTTTATTAGTTAACTACATCTATTTAGATACTGATGAAAGAAGACGTTTCGCCCAAGTTTCTCATGAATACTTAATTGAACAAGTCCAATTCACTGGTGCTGATTCCTTAGTATCTGGCAATAACAAATTAACTCTTAACTTTAATCATCCTGTTAAGGCATTAATCTGGGTTGCTCCTAACTTATTAAATGCTAAATTACAATTAAATGGACATGACCGCATGGCTCAAATGGAAGCTGATTATTTCCATTTAGTTCAACCACTTGATGGTGGCTTAGGACATGGTAAACAATTAAACCACACTACCAGAGTTTGGGGTGCTCGTGGTAGAGCTGGTGCCGGTTCTACTTCCTACATGTATTCTTTCTGCTTAAAGCCTGGTGAGCATCAACCATCAGGAACTTGCAATTTCTCTAGAATTGATAATGCCGTTATGCATATGGGTACCAATGGTACAGGTACCGTTAACATGTATGCTGTTAACTACAATGTATTAAGAATTATGTCTGGAATGGGTGGATTAGCATATTCCAATTAAATTAATTAAATTAATTAATTAATTAATTAATAATTAAATTTTATTTATTTTTTTTTTCTAAACATATAGTATAAATATGGGTGGTGGATTAATGCAATTAGTAGCTTACGGTGCACAAGATGTTTACCTTACAGGTAACCCTCAAATTACTTTCTTTAAAGTAGTTTACAGAAGACACACTAACTTCTCAGTTGAAGCCATTGAACAAACTTTCAGTGGCTCCCCTGGATTAGGCAAGAAGGTTTCTTGCACTATCTCCAGAAATGGTGATTTAATCTCTAACATCTGGTTAAGATTTAAGGAAGGTGGAGATACCGGCGCAGCAACTGAAGATTGTACTAACCTTGTTTCTTCAGTTGAATTAGAAATTGGTGGCCAAAAGATTGATAAACATTACGGCAACTGGTTAGATATCTACAATGAATTATTTGTCAGCGATGAAGCTCATGCTTCTCGTGCTGCATTAGCATCTGGAACCAGCAAGAACATTTGGATTCCATTAAGATTCTGGTTCTGCAGAAACCCAGGTCTTGCCTTACCTTTAATCGCTTTACAATACCACGAAGTTAAGGTCAACATTGAATTTAGCGCAACCTATGGTGTTGATGCTAACACTGCTGTATCTGATGCTTCCTTATTCGTCAACTACATCTACTTAGATACTGATGAAAGAAGACGTTTCGCTCAAGTTTCTCATGAATACTTAATTGAACAAGTCCAATTCACTGGTGATGAAACCGTCGCTGCTGGCAACAACAAATATTCTCTTAACTTCAACCATCCAGTTAAGATGTTAGCCTGGACTACCACCGCTGATTTATTAGATGCTAAATTACAATTAAACGGTCACGATCGTTTCGCTTTAATGGAAGCCGATTATTTCCATCTTGTTCAACGTTTAGAAGGTGGTGTTGGCCACAGCAACGTCTTAAAGGCTTCAACTAGAACCTGGGTTCCAGTTACCAGAGCTGATATGTTCGTTGGTATGTATTCCTTCGCCTTAAAACCTGCTGAACATCAACCATCAGGAACTTGCAATTTCTCCAGAATTGATAATGCCGTATTAAACTTCAGAACTGGAGGAACCGGAACATTATCTTTATTCGCTGTTAACTACAATGTCTTACGTATCATGTCTGGCATGGGTGGCTTAGCTTATTCCAACTAAGTTATTTAATTTAAATTAATTCTCTTCATATAAATTTTTTTTATAATATTTAAAAATATCTTATATATTTTATAATAATGGATACTCAATATGTACAAAAATATTTTAATATAATTAAAAATAATTTTAATAATTATATTCGACTATTAGATTTATTATATATTACTGATTATTATATTAAAAATATAATCCCTGAAGAATATAAATTTGCATTTAAACCAATTTATAAAGGCGAATATATAGACCAATTAGATATTACTTGGAATATAACTAATTACGGTATGATATGTTGCACTTCTTTTCTTAATAAATATAGACCCCGAAAAATATATTGTACAGGACTATTAAAAAAACAACAAAAATATATCCGTAATTGGAGACTAAAAAAAAATTATTATTTAATTAATCGATAGTTTTTTATTTATTTTTTTTATTATTAGTTAATCAATATCTTCTACATTTGGCTCTCCACCACTCATATCCGGCATTCCACCCGGCATACCTCCAGCCATACCACTCATATCCGGCATACCACCAGGCATACCACTCATATCCGGCATACCACCAGGCATACCACTCATATCCGGCATTCCTTCAGGAGGACCATCTTTCTGATACATTTTCATCGCAATTTCTTGAATCTTTTTCATCTTCTCATCACATTCTTCTTTAGATGGATCATTAGTACTTGTTACCCATTGTAAAGTTTCATCTATTAGAGTCTTATCATCATCTTCTAATTTCTCATAATGTTCATTCTTTAGTGAAAATAAAGCATTCTCTAATGAATTCTTTGCATCAATCTTCTCTTTCTGTTTAGTATCTTCTTCCTTAAATTGTTCCGCTTCTTGTACTAATCTATCAATTTCCTCTTGTGATAGTCTTCCCTTATCATTCTTAATTTGAATATTTTCACTCTTACCAGATGATTTATCTACAGCACTAACATTTAAAATACCATTTGCATCAATATCAAATGATACTTCAATCTGTGGAACTCCACGTGGTGCTGGCGGAATTCCTTCTAATTTAAAATCACCTAATTTATTATTATCCTTAGTAAATTGTCTTTCTCCTTCAAATACTTGAATATCTACCGCAGGCTGATTATCCGAATAAGTTGAAAATACCTCTGATTTTTTAGTAGGAATTGTTGTATTACGCGGAATTAATGTTGTCATTACACCTCCAGCAGTTTCTAAACCCATCGATAATGGCGCAACATCTAATAGTAAAATATCAGTAGAATTACCTTGCTCATTATTTAATACCGCAGATTGAATAGTCGCCCCATAAGCAACCGCCTCATCCGGATTAATACTTTTACATAACTCTTTTCCATTAAAATATTCAGATAACATACTCTGAATCTTAGGAATACGTGTTGAACCACCAACTAATACAATCTCATTAATATCAGATTTTGATAATTTCGCATCTCTTAATGCCTTTTCTACAGATGATAATGTATCCCTAAAATTATTTAAACATAAATCCTCAAATCTAGCACGCGTAATTGATGAATAAAAATCAATACCATCAAATAATGAATCTACCTCAATATTCGCAGATGCAGATGATGATAAATTCCTTTTTGCCTTCTCACATGCAGTCTTTAGTCGCCTCATTGCTCTCTTATTATCCGCAAAATCCTTTTTATGTTTCCTTTTAAATTCTAAATGAAAATGATTTACTAAAATATTATCAAAATCTTCTCCACCTAAATGAGTATTACCCGCAGTAGATTTTACTTCAAAAATACCTTCATCAATTGATAATACTGATACATCAAATGTACCACCACCTAAATCATAAATTAAAATATTTTTTTCTGTATTTGATTTATTATCTAAACCATATGCAATTGCCGCTGCAGTCGGCTCATTAATAATTCGTTGAACATTTAATCCTGCAATTACTCCTGCATCTTTTGTCGCTTGACGCTGTGAATCATTAAAATATGCTGGAACTGTTACTACTACATCTGTTATATCTGCTCCTAGAAAAGATTCTGCAGTTTCTTTCATTTTTGTTAAAACCATAGAAGATATTTCTTCCGGAGAAAAACTCTTTTCTTCTCCCTTATATGTTACCCACAATTTTGGCTTATTATCTTTATCCGGCTTTACATCAAATGTAAAATATTTCATATCAGATTTTACAGTATCATCATTAAATTTACGACCAATTAAACGTTTTGCATCATATAGTGTATTTTTTGGATTCATTGCTGCTTGATTTTTCGCAGCATCTCCAATTAAACGCTCCGAATCATTAAATGCAACATATGATGGTGTAATTCTATTTCCTTGATCATTTGCAATAATTTCAACTCTTTCATTCATATATACACCAACACATGAATAAGTTGTACCTAAATCAATACCTACACTCGGCATTATTTATATTTAATTATAAAATTTTAAATTTTAAGTAAATTTCATTTATATTTATATTAAAAATAAATTTTATATAAATAATCTTATATGTACTAGCACAGCCATGGTTATTAATATAAAATGCTCTTAAAAACTTTTTTAATATTACTTTCTTAACAATTTTATCTTCTTTTGATATTAACATTTTTAATTTGGAATTTATATGATTTGTTTTATCACTATTTGCAATTTCCCCAATATATAAATTTTGTCCCTCCATACCCTTTTGGTCTTTTATAGAATTTACTAATAACATATATGGATATGCAAATGTTGCCTGCGTACATATTAAACTTATTTTATTTAAAGAAGAATTATCAAATTTTTTTAAAAATTTTTTAAAATTAATTATTCTTATATTATTTATATATATATTAGACCTTATAAAGTCTTTATGAAATTGATTAAATCTATCATCTATATTTTTAAACGAATTATATAATTCATTTAAAAATTTTACAGTCTCTATTAATAATATATATTCACTCGCCATATTATCATTCAAATCAATAAAATAATTTTTTTCTGATAAAATATTTACAAATGTATTATTCATTTTATATTTAATTAAGATTAATTTATTAAAATAAATTTATATTATTTTTATATATAATAATATGTCTTTAAGTATTTTAACTGTATTGCCTAATGATTATACAATAGAACATTTTAATAATTTTATTCAAAATTGCCTAAATAATAATAATATTAATATTAATTTAGAAATTATATGTATAATTCTTCAAAATAACATTGATATTAATATTGATATTTATAATAATATTCCTCATTTAAATATAAAACTTATAAAAACAAACAAAGATTATAATTTAAATTATTTATTAAATATTGCATTAGTACACACTACTTATAATAATATATTATATAGTAATATTGATACATTATTTACTAATAATTTATTTGATTTTATTAATAAAAATCATCTAAAAGATAATTATATATATATACCACGTACAATTATTACTTCTACTATTGATGATATTTTATCAAATATAATAACAATTAAAGATTTAGCACCTAATTATAATCTAGGTAATTTAAATACTGATTTAAATAATAATTTATCATTAGAATTTAGTAATGAAGAATTATTAGAAAGTAATAAAAATATATTCTTAAATGGTGCAAATATATCATTTATAATGACGAAAAATTCATTTAATTCATTAAGTGGATTTCCAGAAGAAGTTAAAGATTTTAATATAGATGTATTTTTATATAATTTAATTTCTAAAGGATTTATACAAGTAATATTACCATATATTATTAGTTCTATACAAGTTAAACCAGCTACTTATAATGATACATTTATAAAAGCTAGATATATGTCAATGACTTATTTTAATGAATTCCCACCAGATGCATCATATGATTTTTATTCAAATGAACGAAAAATATGGAAAAGATATCGTGCACATAATTCTAATAAAGTATTTAGAGGATATAAACCAAATGAATTAGTAAAAGAAAATAAAGAATTACAAAATAAATTAAAAGAATTAGAACAAAGAAAACAATCTAAGAAAAATGTCATTGACGGTGATTCAATCAAAAGTACTATACTTGAATCTGAAAAATTAATATTAAAAAAAGAATTACAATTACAAAAAATTAAAACTAAAATCCAAAAATTAAAACAAATTGAAGCATTAAAAGCAGAATTAGAAGAAGATTCTTCTGATGAATAAATATAAACTTATTAACAAAATTGAATATATATATATTTTTTTTTATATTTATTAAAATGGATAAATTAATTCATATTCAGTTAAAACAACAAACACCTGAATGGATTAATTATCGTTATAGTGTAATTACTGCAACAGATATTGGAACTATTTTAGGTTATAATGAAAAATTTGGTAGAACTACTTTAGAATTATTAAATAATAAAGTAAATAAAACATCTGTTAATATTGATAACGAAAACACTAGATGGGGTAATACAAATGAATCTATTGCAGTTAATAAATATGAAAAAAAGAAAAAATGTACTGTTAAATTATTTGATATTATTCAACATAAAACTATTCCACATTATGCGTTTAGTCCAGATGGTATTGTTTTTCATGATGATAATAATGTTACTATTATAGAAGTTAAATGTCCTTTAAAACGTAAAATTACATCAGGTGGTATTCCAGACTATTATTACGCACAAGTTCAATGGCAATTATTTATTATGAACTCATACGGATTTAATTGTATATGTGATTTTGTTGAATATAAACCTGCATCTATATCTCATACAAAAAAAGATATTTTATCCATTAAATCAATTGAATTAGATACAGAATGGATTGAAGATAATCTATATTTAATTGAAGAATTTTATACTAATTATACAACAATGATTAAAAAACTATAATAAAACATAAAAAAATTTTAAAAATTGATTACATATTATTATTTTTAATTAATTAAATTAAATTTTCCTTCTACTTTTATAATAATGCCTAAATTTCATCCTAAAGTATCTGGTTCTTGTTCTGGCGCAATTTATAATTATGCATTTAATAATCAATTAGTTATAGCACCAGACGGAAAACCTAATTTTGTTAAATTTAAAAATGATTCAACTATTAAACCAATTAATGATTTATTCATTGAAAATTATAGTGATGATATTCAAACTATTTTAGATAATGATAAAAGTACAGAAGAAAAAAAGAATATGGATTCTAAAGAAAAAAAAGCAAATGCTGCAATTAATAAAAAAAAATATTATGAGTTATTTATTAAATTTTATAATACACATTCAGATGAAGTTAATCGTTATTTCAAAGAATATAATACTAAAATAAATAATATGAATGAATCTACTGATAGTAGTGATGAAAATGAATTAAAAAAACCTACAAAAGAAAAAAAACAATTATCAAAAAAAAAATCAGAAGAACTAAAACCAGAAGAAGAAGAAAAACCAGAAGAAGAAGAAGAAGAACCAGAACAAAAAAAATCACAAGAGGCAAAAAAATCTAAAAAAAAAAATAAGAAAAAATCTTCTAATACAGAATAATTATTAAATATTATCTAAATAAAAAATAAAATTAATTTATATATAAAAATAATAAATTTTATATATAAATTATAGTATAAAAATATACAAAATATATTTTTTTAGTAATAAATTATTTTTTGATAACTTAAATGTTAAATTAAAATATTATATAAAAATATAAATGGGACTGTATGGAACATACACAACTGCGATAGAACATTATAATAGTCTTAATATAAATGATAAATGTAAAGTTTTTAAAGAAAATGACTGGCATGTTGGTACAGTTATTAGAACCGAGTGTTTAGGTGTAAATAGTAGAGTAATACAAATTGATAGTAATAGTATAGTTATTGCAATTTTCCCAAATAATGCGGATAAAATTAGAGCTAATAATTAATTAAATGTTATATATAAATATATAATGAATACTAAAAATCTATTAAATTCTTTTTTTTATAATGACAATATTGAAGGAATACTTCGTGCATATCCATTCTTCGTTATTTTTGCATCTTTAATTTTAACACTATTTAATACTAAATTTATTAGTTTATTTATACTTTTAATAATTTCTGAATTAATTAATCCAATTTTTAAATATTTTAGTACACAACTTCTTAAATCATCCATTAGTCAGCGACCACGTGAATATAAAAATTGCTCAATTTTTTATTCAAACCGTTTAAGTAGTAGTAATGGTATGCCTTCTGGACATTCTCAAATAACTACTATATTTTTATGTTATGTATTATATTATATAGTATATAATAATACAGAACATTCTACTAATAACAAAGTAGATATGCCATTAAAAAATACTAATATAACACTATCTAAAAATAATAATAAAATAATACAATATAGTATCCTTAGTATAATATGTATATTATCAGCTCTTGTATATATTAGTAGATCTTATTATAACTGTCATACTATTCCACAAATTATTATAGGAATGTTATGTGGTGGATTAATTTTTATGGTATATTTATTTATTAATAATAAAATATAATATTTCTAAAAATTATAATGACTTTTATAGACTTTATAAAAACTAATTTGCATTATGATTCATTAAAAGTTTTACATCCTGCACCAGAAGCATTATTATTTTTACTGCTTACTATCGCTTCTAATTTTCTTGCACCAATTTTTAATTGTAGTACACAATATATATTATCTAAAAATATTATAGTAAAACATGTAATATGTATTTTAGTATTATTTTTTATATATGAATTATCATATGTTGTATCTGCAAATAAGACAGAATTAACACCACCTCATTATAATTTTCTTGCAACTATATGTGTATATGTTATATTTTTACTATTTACTAAAATAGAAGATAAATATATAATTTCTAGTGTAATTATATTACTTTTATTATATACAATTATACTATATATTAACTATTATAAATCTTTAGATTATACTGAACATAAATATAAAAATACTATTGATAATTTATATGTTGTATGTTTTTTCTTAATTATAGTATTTCTTACTATAATATTATATGGTTTTATATTATTCTTTATTAAACAAACTAAAAAACATAAATATAATTGGTCTACTAAGAAATTTTTCCTAGGAGTAAATAAATGTAAAAATTAAATAATAATTTAAACAAATTTTTTTTATATTATAATAATTAATATATTCTATTTTAATATAAGATGGTATCTAGTGAATTTATTTGTTATTTTAACCCATATACTATGCATATAGTAAAAAATATACCTACTTTAAAAAAACCAATTAAATATCCACTTGATTTAACAAATGTAGCTGCGCCAAAAATACCAAATTTTAGTGCAATTGATTTAATGCAATTATATCGAAAAGTTACAAATCAATTAGAAGACCAATTAGATATTAAAATGGTTATGTATGATTTTACATTATTAGAATTATTACTTATAGATATTGTTAAAACACGTAATACATCTGTTGATGTTATTAATATTAATAAAAAATTATTCTTTAATAGTAACCCATCATTTAATAATGATGAATTAAAATTTAAAGAATTAATTAATAATAATAATTCATTAAGATATGCATTATATTTAGTTAAATTCGGTAGAATTAAAACATTAATTGGATTTCAAGTTGATTCTATTAATGAAACACAAAAAAATAAAAAATCCCATTTATTAGGTTTAACATTAATGCATAAAATTAATTATATTACATTAATTAAAAAATATTTACAATTAAAATTAATGAAAATTAATAATTTAAAATATGGTATTATAAGCGATGATAATCAAATAAGATTAATAAATTCTATAAAAGTAAATAAAATATATCATATGTTAAGTTTAGATAAACGTAATTTCTACTCAATTATTAAATCAATTTATAAACTATGTATATCTGATTTAAATAGACATTTTGTATTACAATATAATAATAAAACATTAAAAAAATCAAAAATATTTAATAATAATCATAAAAATCTTAAAATATATTCATCATAAAAAAATATTTAATAATATTTAATTATTCCTTATAAAAAAATAAATAAATTTTTTTTATATCATTATTTTATAAAAAAAAATATATCATTATAATATAATAAATATGGAGAATATATTTAAGGGTATTCAGCAAATTGGTGATGAAATGCAAGAAAATATTGAAGATAATGTCGGCGATTTAATGGGATTTGATAAAGAAAATACTGAATTAGTTTCAACCCCTGAACCATTAGAACCAATGTCCGATGAATTAGATGATTTATTAGAAGACCCATCTGAAGAAGGTATCTTAAATAATTTAGAAGAAGAATATAGTAATGAAGGTATGGATGGCCTCGACGGAGTAGAAGGTGTTGATGAATTAGATAGTGTTGACGAATTAGAAGGAGAAGTAGATGAAGAATTAGATGTTGATAACTTAGATGATAGTATTGATGAATTAGAAAAAGCTTTACAAGAAGAATCAAATGCAGATGATAGTACACAAGTAGGTGGTAGTTTTTATAAAGGATTAGATGGAGATATAAATAAAAATGATGTTCCTAATTTTAAAATAGTCGACTGTGTATCATTAGTATTTAATGTTTGTGCTATTATTGCGACCGGGTTACTTTATTTTAATTATTCTTATTATTTTGTACTTGGACTAGTTTTTATATTTCATAGTGTAGCCATTAGTATGTATATTGTATGGTTTACAGATGATGAAAATACAAACAAACCCGATTTAATATTAAGAGCTATTTTTGGTTGCACATTCCCACCTTTAATTAGTATAGCATCAATTGTTTTTAAAAATTATAGAGTGTTTTAATCAAATTAAATCCATAAATTATAATTATTTTTTTTTTATTTTAATTATTTATTTCTTTAATAAATAAATAAATATAAAGAATTACTTATAAATTTAGTTATATAAGATGGAACAATATATTATGTTTTTAAAAACTGTTCAATCAACCGCGTTTAAGATTTTAATAGAAGCACTCAAAGAAATTTTAACAGACTGTAATTTAGAATTTACAAATGAATCTATGCGTATTCAGGCATTAGACCCATCTCATACAGTATTAGTTCATTTAAAACTAGATGCAGTAAATTTTGAAAAATATTATTGTCCAAATAAAATTATTCTAGGAATAAATACTCTAAATCTATTTAAATTAATTAAAACAATGAATAATAATGATACATTAACATTTTATATAGAAAAAGATAATTCTAGTCAATTAGGTATTAAAATCGAAAATGGTGAAAGAAATCAAGTTACAAATTTCTATTTAAATCTTATGGATTTAAATCATGATAATGTAAATATTCCTTCAATGTCTTTTAATTCTGTAATAACTTTACCAAGTGGTGACTTCCAAAAATTATGCCGTGATTCATATAATTTAGCAGATAATATTGAAATTAAATCAATACAAGATACTTTAACATTCTCTTTAAAAGGAGATTGGTGTGAACAAGAAACAACAATTGGTAAAACTGATAATAATTTTGGATTATGTGTTGTTAAACAATCAAACGCAGATGATATAATACAAGGAGTATTCTCATTAAAACATTTAGTATTATTTACAAAATGTACAAATTTATCTAATTCAATTGAATTATATTTAAAAAATGATTATCCATTGATTATTAAATATGCTGTAGCAAATCTCGGTGAAATTAAATTATGTTTAGCACCGATTAATCCAGAGTAATTCTTATTTCTCATCTAATAACATAATCGCCATTGCCGCATAATTATGTAAATCAATTAAAGTATCTCGTACATTTTCATTATCAATTAATTGAATTCCTGATTTATTAATTGACTGTAATCGTTTAATTTTATCACCCATACGAACTAATACTCCTACAGGACCATATTCTGCAAATGCATCGCCATAATCTTTATTTTTTTTTTTAAATAATTCTAATGCTTCATTATGAATTGTTGTATATTGTGATACACGATTTGATGACATTATATACATATATATTTTTAATTATTTTTTATATAATTATAAAGTAAAAATTTTCTATAAATAATAAATTATATTATTAAATTATATATATGAAAATTAATTATTATCCATCTATTGAAAATCCAAATTTTAATATTTTAATATCTGGAAAAAAAGAATTTAATCAATATAAATTAGAAGATTTAACAAACAAAACTATTGAAGAATTATGTGATGATCTTATTTTCTTATTAAAACCAATACAAAGAATGTTACAAATCTATTTATCTAGTAATACGCCATATAATGGATTATTATTATTTCATAGTGTTGGTGTCGGTAAAACATGCAGTGCTATTTTACTCGCTGAAAATTTTAAAGAATATATATTTAAAGAACGTAAAAAAATTCATGTATTAGCACCAACTACTATTCAAAGTAAATTTAGACAAGAAATATTTAATATTGATAAAAATACTTATAAAATAAATAATAATATTAATAAAATTTGCACAGGATATTCATATATGGACCAATGGGAAAATTTAAAAAAAAAATATGATTATGATAAAGCATTAAAACAAATGAATAATTATATTGATATGCATTATTCATTTAATGGATATATTGCATTTACAAATTCTATTATGGATGAAAATAATACATTTATTTCTCCTGAAAATATTAAAGCAAATTTTTCAAATAGTGTATTTATTGTAGATGAAGCACATATATTAAAAGATGATACACCTGACCAAAATATTAATACATATAGTGCATTAGAATATGTATTAACACACTCAGAAAATATAAAATTAATTTTATTATCTGCAACACCTATGTTTAATGATAATAAACAAATTATTGATTTATTAAATTTATTATTATTAAATGATAAAAGAGAATTAATAAATGAAAAAGATATTTATGATGAAAATTCATTTTTAATTGTTCCAGAAGGTAGAAATTTATTAATTGAAAAATCTAGAGGTTATATTTCATACTTAAAAGATGAAAATCCAATTACATTCCCAGTCAAATTATATCCTAAAAATGCACAATCTTTATTAATTAAAGATGAAAAATTAGTTATTGATGAAAATGGATTATACCATGCAATATTATGTCAATTTGACCCGTTTCAATATAATATTTTAAAAAAAATATCAAACGACGAATTAACAACTAGACCACAAGTTTCTAATATTGTATTTCCTACTGGTAAAATTACAGATGATGGTTTCTATAGTGTATTTAATAAAACCGAAAATAAAGATAAAGATGAATATTCTTATATTTCACCATATAACGGATTCTTAAAGAAAAAAAATATAAAAAAATATTCTATCAAAATTTATAATATTTTAAATGAAATTGATAATTCATCTGGTAAAATATTTATATATTCACAATTTATTAATAGTGGTATACGACCTATGGCATTTGCATTAGAAGAAGCTGGTTATAATCGGATTGTATATAAAAACGGTAAATTTATAAAACAAAATTATTTAATTCCAGAAAATGATAATAATAATAATTATATAATTTTAAGTGGTGAAGAAACTAATAAAATTACTAACTATATTAAATATTTTAATGATATTAAAAATAATTTAGGTAAATTAGTTAAAGTTATAATAGGAAGTAAAGTTATATCACAAGGAGTTGATTTTAATGAATTACGTGAAATTCATATATTAGAACCTTGGTGGAATTTAAATAATATTGAACAAATTGTTGGACGCGGATTTAGGTCTTGCCGTCATAAAACATTAAGTCCTAAATTCAGAAACCTAACAATATATAATTATTTAGGTACATATAAAGAAGCTGAAACAATTGATTTACATATGATTAGATTAAGTTTAGAAAAAGATATTAAAATTAAAGAAACTACTAGAGTATTAAAACAAAATGCATTTGATTGTTTTCTTAATAAAAATTTAAATGTAGTAAATATTGATAAATTAGTTTATATAACTGATTCTAAAAATCAATATAGAGAAATTAATATTGGTAATACGGATTATTCTTCTAATTGTGATTATTTAAAATGTGATTATAAATGTTTACCAGAAGATAATTGGGAAGACAATTTAGAAATAGATAGTTCAACATATAATATATATAGTGATACCATAATTAATATAGATTTATGTAAAATATTAATAAAAAAATTATTTGAATTAAAAATATTTTATACATTAGAACAAATTAAAGTTAAAATTAATACAATTGATGATTATATTCCTGAAAATTCTATAATATTAGCATTATACAGTTTATTAGAAAAAAAAGAAATTATATATGATAAATATAATCGCCCTGGTTATTTAATTAAAAAAGATAAATATTTTATATATCAACCAGATGAAATTAAGTTATATGATAAAGCACCAATATATTTACGAAAATTTCCATTAAAACAAAAATTAAATAGTATCAAAAATTTACATACACATGTTTCAAATACACGATTTATTACTACGAGTACTACAAATACATTCTCATACGGTACTAATATTGATAATCAGTTTTATAAAAAATTAAAAAATGATTTAAACTTACATAATTTAAATGAATGTACTTATAATACATTAAATACATCTGATATATTAGAACTATGTATTAATAATGATGAACTAATCAAAATTATTAATTTAACTATTAATTCTTCATTTATAAATACTAAATTTAATTATAACTTTAATAATAAAACTATATCAAAAAAATGGGAAATTTATAAAAATATATTATATTATGAATTTATAAATGTTAATATTTTAAAAATTATATTTAAATACTTAATTTTAAAATATACTAAAAAATTAAAATTAACAACAGTAGAACAATCAATCTTTGATTATTATAAAGAATTATTTATATATAATAAAACAAATGAATATCCTATTGGATTTTATATATATATACATAATGAAAATTATAGTGACCAATATAAAAATAAACAAAACCCATATACTGATATAGAATCTATATATATATATCAAAATAATATATGGTATGATAATTTTAGTAAATTTGAATTATTAAAAACATTAAATATTGATTTAAATAAAAATCAAATAAATTTAAAACAAAAATTAAATAAAATAATAGCACAAACAAAAAATGATATTTTAGAAAATAATCATTATTTAGGTATAATTGGAAAACCCCAAATTAATGATAATGGAATTTTTAAAATTATTCAAAAAACATCAAATACCATTATTAAGAAAAAAGAAAAATTAATTGATATTACTATTAATACTTTAAAAGATTTACAAGAAAAAAATCTAAAAGATATTATTTCTAATTTAATATTATTAATTGAAAAAAATAATACTACTCTATCAGAAGATAAACAATATGATATTTCTGATATAAAACATGAAAATACACATTTATTAAAAACTTCTCCCAAAAAAAATTATTTAGTATTATTTATTATATTTATTTTAATTGACTTAGAAAGTGTACAATTTGCAAATAAAAAATGGTTTTTAAAATTATATGAATCTTGCTCATTAAATAAAAGTGCGATTTTAACTGTTAATAGAAATGATAATTCAAATATATCATTATGTAGTCATAAAGGTTTAAAAATATAATTTACCATATATCGCATTATATCAATCATATAATTTTTTTTTATAAAACACTAATTAGTATTATTTAAATAATAATATAATAATAAAATATAATAAAATGTTAAAATTAATGAAATATAATTCTTTTTATTATTATAATGCAACTAGTAATAATTTTTTTCCATATAAAACAGATGAATTATATAAAATAAGTGAAGATGCATTAGATAGTAAATTAATCAATATTGATAATTTAGATAATAAATATTATATAAAATCTATATCATTAAAAAATAAAATATTTGATAAAAAAAAGAAAGTAACATATAAAACATTTGTAGATATATATACTAAATTAATTGATTATACTATCAAACAAAATAGTACATATTCTTATAATAAAGAAATTGAAAAAAGTAAAAATTCTTTTAAACTTTTATCATTTAATATTTTACATAATGAATTAGTAAGAGATAAACAATTAGATATTATGGAAGACTGGAATATACGAAAAGAAAAAATAATTAATATTTTACTAATATATAAACCACATATTATATGTTTACAAGAAGTTGATTTAGAATATAGTAATTATATCAAAGAAGTCTTAAATTTTTATAATTATAATGGTGAATATTTTTATAATATTAATAGTAACATTAAATACGGTAATTTAACATTATGGAATACTAAAAAATTTAAATATTTAGAAAAATTTGAACAAGCATTAACATCTTGTAAAATTGCAAATGTTATAAAATTAGAATTTAATAAAAAACCATTATTAATATCAAATATGCATTTAACAGTTCCACGTACATTAAAAAATAAATATGGAATAAAACAATATAATGAAATATTTCAACATGAACAAGTTAACAATATATTACGTATAATTAAAAGTTTAAATGTACATAATTATATTTTAGCAGGTGATTCAAATTCATTACCTGAAAATAAAAATTATAAATTTTTATTATCAAAAAAATTATTTAGTAGTTATCGAACAATTTTACATAAAGAACCTGAAATTACTACTTATAATGTATATGATAAATTTATAGGTACATTAGATTATATATTCTATAATAAAAATTGTGATTTACAACCATATAAAGTTTTAAATATTCCTAAATTTAATAAATATATAGACTTTTTACCTAATTTATTATATCCGTCTGACCATTATCCAATTATGACTAAATTTATCTTAAATTAAAAATTGAATCTTATTTTTTATTTAATTAATATGAATAATTTATCAAATGATGTTATATATAGAATAATAGAAATAATTATTCATAATAATTTACAAAATAAAACAATTATAAATAATTTATTATATGTTAATAAACAATTTAATAAACCTGCATCTTCTATTTATAATTCAATTCACCAAATCAACATTTCTACAAAAATTAAATATAAATATGTATTAGCATTAGAATTATTATTAGCTGGATATGATTATACAAATATATATGGTATACATATATTAAATAAATATTTTGATACAAATAAAATAATTCCTATAAATAATTATGATATATATAGAACTGATATATTATATAAAGTAGAGTTAATACTGGATTTTGTAATTATTAATAAATCTAAATTAAAAAAATTAAATATATTATCAAATTATATAAGTAAACATATTGACCCTGTATTTCTACTACATAAATAAATATTTAAAAATGTAATTTAGAAATAATTTCTATTTCTGTTTCTAACTTCAATTCATCATTATCTGAATCACTAAAATCATCTAAATATTTTAATATTTTATTTAATTTAAATGGTACTAATAACGCACCACGTAATCTAATTTTTCTAAATCTATGTGAACGTAAATAAATATGATATGGTATTGTAAATTTTAGTTCAGATAATGTTAAAATAAATCTATTTTTATATATAAAATTCATATTTGGTGTCGGAACAGTAATATTATCAATTTTGAAAATTTCTATTTGATTATTAATTATATCTACAAATCCAAAATAATCATATATTTTTTCTCTTTTTTTTTTAGTTCCAAACCATTTACAACCTGGTTTATTAAAATATGGTTTTTGTAAATTATATTGTACACTTGCATTATTTATCGGATATAAAATAATATTTACCATTATTTAATAAAAAAATATTTTAATTATTTTTATATACTACTTATATATATAATATAATTATTATTTTATATAAATAATCTATACATAACTAATATCCAATATAATTATTTTTATTATTAATAATTTTTAATTTGTCTAATATAGATTTATCTACATTATATGTATATGTAATATCACCAATTAATGTATTATCTTCTATATCAACAGTAAATTTACCTTTCATATTAAAATTAAGTGAACCTTTATATTTTAATGTATTATTAATACTATTTATATTATTTACTATAGTATTATTTAATAATTTTATTGTATTTATATGATTAAATACAATCCCATATTGGATACATTTAAATAGAGAATGTTCAATAGTTAATGTATTACAATGTTGAATATAAATACTATATCTACATTTTTTTATTATAGTATTCATTACTTCAATATTTTTAGAATATAATGAACAAATCCCTATTGTATTTATATCTGTTGTATTAATTTTACATTTATGAATTTTTACTTTATTTGCACCATTTATTATATTAAATATTGATGTAACATTAATATCTAATTTATTAGTATTTATATGAGAATTCATTATATATAATTTTTCAAATGTGACATTTTTATATATATATATTGTCATCTTATTATATATAATTTTTGGTAATTTATATTCATATGGTATACCTATTATAGTAAGTGGTTTAGTTATATTAAATTTTTCATAATATACACCATAATCAACATAAATTGTATCATTCTTATTTGCGATATCGATTGCCTGTGTAATAGTTGTACAATCATATTTATATCTGTTTGATACATAAATATATGTTGGATATTTAATACTATCTATTGTCTTTTTAAATTTTATAGAAACCATTTCTAATTTTCCAAATTCTCTACGTATATTTCGTTTACCACTATCTTTAATTATTTTTATAATATGGTATAAATTATCTTCTAATAAATTGTTTATAACTAATCTAGCTATATATTTATATGTATCTCCATTTTTAATTTTTCGTCTTGCACGAGTCATCGCACCATATTATAAAATTTTGTAGATTATCAATTTTTAAATAATGTACTAATTATAATCTTACATTTATAATCTTACATATACTGGTAAATGGTCTGATGATGGAAATTTTGGTAAATCATATTTTAAATAAGTTGGAATTTTATAATTAGATAATACATTATCAAATTTTCCTTTAAAATCAGTAGTATCTATCCAGTTATCTTCATTATATTTAAAATTATTACAACAAGTATATGGACGATTAACATTATTTTTCATTAATTGATTTTTTATTTTTAATTTTTTATGTTTAATATTATTATTAAAATCTCCTGCAATAATTATTTTAGTACCTTTATATAATTTTAATTTTTTTAAAGTTTTATAAAAAAATTTATTTAAAGTACGTACAGCTGCATCATTGTCATGTCCAGAATGAATATTTATAAATAATACATATTTATTTGAAGTAGTATCTAATAAATATAATACATGTCCTGCCCTACCTTTACATAAACGATTATTATGAGTATTAGGTAAATCTAAATTTAAATTATATATTAATTTATATTTTTTACTATATAAAGTTACACTATGTTCATTTTTAGATACACTTATATATACATTTTTAGACTTCATTAGTTTTTTAGTAAAATAAGACCCTATTTTTAAATTATTAAAATTATGAGTTTTATTATTATAATTTGTTACAATAGCTTCTTGTAATGCAATAAAATCACAATCTGGACCATATTTATTTATAAATCTAGCAACATTTTTTATACACTTCTGTGAATTATCATTTGAACACGCAATACCCAAATCATTCATATTTATACGAGATTTACTTAATCCTTCCATTGTTTTCCAAGATATATTATATGATATAATTTCCATTTATTTTATTATAAGATTAATATTACATATTATATTAATCATAATATTTTTTATCTTTTTTTTGGTGGAAAAAAATAAAATTGATTATATTTATAAAATAATTAATATTATAAATGGGGTGTGGTGGAGGAACGAAGGACCCACCGTCAAATGAACAAAAGGAAGCATCGACAGAACGCCCTTGGTCAGAAGAAACTTCGATTGAAGACCTAACTGAACATGATGAAGACCCAACTGAATACGATGAAGAGCCAACTGAATACGATGAAGGGGAAAGCCAGCAAAACCAATTCCAAGATGGTCAAAAGAGTAGTGCAGGCGTGAATGTACTAGATGAAGGTGGTGATGAAGACGATGATAGTGACATGGAAGGCGCGGATGTAGCGTCTGAGGAGGATGATGATAGAGATGATGACGATGATAGAGATGATGACGATGATAGAGGTGATGATGATGGTGATGACTAATGATGATGATGATTTAAATTATTATTTTTTTTATATAAAAATATAATAAATTATATATATTATGAATTATTATAATTTAGTAGTAAATTATAAAAATTTAATATTTGATAAAGTTCAAATAGAAACAATAATAAATACTAGTTTATCATATTATACTATTAAAGAACATAGTTTAGAATTTAAAAATAATAATTATTATTTATATTCTATAAATAATTTATTAAGTATAAATAGTGAATACATTTTTACAGATTCTGTAGAAAATAAAAGTATAGGTATATCATTTGATAATTTAAAAGAAATTAATTTATTTATGAATATGAGTATAGGTGATGTAATATTTATATGTAATAATAATATCATTAAATTTATTGCAACTATAACATCTGATTATTATTATGATAATAATTATATAGTAAATAATATTAATTTATCATTACGTAGAAAAATAGATTATATTTTTTATTTTAATGCTACTATAAATAATATTAATTTTAGATCATCTATTCAACGTGTTTGTTCTAAATTTAATAATCAATTATTAAAAAATATTAATTTTAATTCTGGATATATTTATTTAATGAAATTAGAAGATAATACATATAAATTAAGTAAAAGTAGTAAAATATTACCAAATATGGTTAAAAATATATTAATATGTGTATATATCAAAAAATATATCGCTATTAAAGAATATGCATTAATACAAATTTTTAAAAAACATTTCCAAACTGCATATATAAATAATCCATATATTTATAATGGTGATTCTGATAAAAT
>CEQM01133870.1_pt1 | contig 24764 bp, 21 predicted proteins | sample 531111 | NCBI WGS metagenome assembly CEQM01 (sample SAMEA2621278, study PRJEB7988) | marine metagenome | biome: marine biome (ENVO:00000447); feature: deep chlorophyll maximum layer (ENVO:xxxxxxxx); material: "saline water (ENVO:00002010), including plankton (ENVO:xxxxxxxx)" | depth 120 m
TTTACAATAAGGTCCAATTACTGTAGGCCCGTATATTTGAGCACCCATTTTAATAGTAGTTCCCTTGCAAATATAAACCGGACCTTTAATTATTGCACCTTCCATAATAGTTACATCTTTTTCAATAACAATCGGACCATCATCATCGTTTAGAAAAGGAGATTTACTACAATCAATATTACTTTTAAAAAAAGATGCAATACTATTATTAATATTGTAATCAATAAACAAAGAAAGACCCTTTTTTCTGTTTTCAGGGAATGAAGATATATTCATTGAATGAATTTTAGATTGAATTGAATCAATAGATGTATTATCATCATATTCAAACAACACCTTGTTGTACTGTTTTTTAAGATCTTTATCTAAATAAAGAATTTGGATAATATCTAAAGGGTCCAAAAGAATATTTTCCTTTTCAATTTTTAAAGGATATAGTCCTCGCAAATACTTTCGTGTTAAATATGACACTTCGCATCCCAAATATTTTTCCCAGTGTTCTTTTAAAGTACCTCCAAAGATTCTCATTTCACCTAAAGGCCGAGTTAAGGTAAAAGGATAATATAATTCTATCCGTTGCGGATCACAGAGTATATAATTCATATTAAAAAATTAAGAAAAATATTCTTTACTTTGGAGCTTCCTCAGATGCTGGAGCTTCCTCAGATGCTGGAGCTTCCTCAGATGCTGAAGCTTCCTCCGATGCTGGAGCTTCCTCAGATGCTGAAGCTTCCTCCGATACTGGAGTTTCCTTCGCTACTGGAGCTTCCTCCGATGCTGGAGCTTCCTTCGCTACTGGAGCTTCCTCCGATGCTGGAGCTTCCTCCGAAACTGGAGCTTCCTCCGATGCTGGAGCTTCCTCCGATACTGGAACTCCCTCTTGTTTAGAGGAAAAAGCAGATTTACCAAATTTTTTATAAAATTTATCAACACGTCCTGCAGTATCAACTAATTTCATTTTTCCAGTATAAAATGGATGTGAAGAACTACTAATTTCTCGTTTAATTAAAGGATACTCGTTCCCGTCGATTTTAATAGTCTCTTTAGATTCAGCACATGATTTTGTTATAAAAGTGTCGCCATTAGACATATCTTTAAAAACAACGAGTCTGTAATTATCTGGATGAATATCTTTTTTCATGATAAATAATATTTTTTCTTTTAAAAGGACTGCAAATGTAGATAATCAAATTGAATCTTAAAAATTATTACAATAATTTAATTAAATTTTCGATTAAAAAATGTTAAACTATATTTGTAATGTATAATAATTCATAAGATGAAAAATATTATTTTTTTTCTATTCATAATAATTTTATTTTTTTCATGTAAAAAAGAAATTAACTTAACTTCAAACGGGGATTTTTTATCTTTCTCAACTGATACTCTTCTTTTTGATACTGTATTTACAACAGTCGGATCCGCTACTAGATATGTGAAAATTTATAATAATCAAAATAATGACATCACTATCAACTCAATTTCTCTAGGTAAACAAACACAATCATCATTTAGACTAAATATAGACGGAGAGGCAAATCATACTATTGAAAACATTCTACTTAGAAGTCAAGATAGTCTATATATTTTTGCAGAAGTTACAATTGACCCAAACAACTTAAATAATCCATTAATTGAAACTGATTCAATTATTTTTATTAAGGATAACCAAATTCAATATGTTAACTTAACAGCTTGGGGGCAAGATGCATATTTTCACTCTGGCATACCGGATGAACAACAATACTTTCCTCAATCTGATAATTTATCATCTATGCTCTACTGTGAATTTCTTGGTCTTCATGAGGAAGATTGTCCTGAAGAATTAATTGGTATTGAATTTACATATTATTCAGTTAATGAAAATACAATATGGGCAAACGATAAACCTCATGTAATTTACGGAGATTTAATTGTTGAAAATCAAAGTACATTGACTTTACAACCTGGTACTAAATTACACTTACATAATAATTCATGGTTAGTTATAAGTCAAGAAAGCACATTGAATTCTAAAGGTACCATTAATGACCCTATTTGGGTTCAAAGTGACCGCTCTGATAGTCACAGCTTAACAGATTATGCAAATACACCTGGCCAATGGGGAAAAATATGGATAATGTCTGGAAGCTTAAATAATGAAATTGAATATACTATATTAAAAAATGGAAAAATTGGTATACAAGTCGATGGAATGAATAATATAAATAATTTACCTCTTAATCCAATACTAAGCATAAAGAATTCAATAATATATAACATGTCAAATATTGGCATACTTGCACAAGGTAGTAAAGTAAGTGGGGAGAATTTATTAATATCAAATTGCGGCCAACATTTACTAGCACTAAATATAGGAGGTGATTACAAATTTAGACATTGTACATTTGCAAATTATTGGCCATTTAATAGGCAAACACCCAGTATATTACTAAATAATTATTATGAAGATGTTAATGGTACCATACAATATCGTGAATTGATTAATGCAGATTTTGGAAATTGTATTATTGATGGAAATAATGAAATTGAATTACTTTATGATAAAGCAGATGATGCTGTCTTTAACTATAACTTTAATAATTGTTTACTTAAATTAACTGAAGAATATTGGACAGATTGGTCAAATACCAATTCAAATAATAATATTTTACTAAATAATTATCAAGACAATCAATTTATTGATTATCAAATTAATGATTTTCAATTAGACTCATTATCTGTTGCAATAGATGCTGGCCTTGAAGCAATTGCAATAGAAGTTCCTTATGATATTAATGGTGTTTTAAGAACCTTAAATCCAGATATAGGCTGTTTTGAAAGACAAAAATAATTTAATTTTTAGATAAAAAATTAACAACATCTACATCATCAGGAAAATCCTCCAATCTAGGAAGTTGACTATTACCTAAACTAATAGAATTTTTAAATCTTGAATCATTTGACACAACACATTGTATGTTGTTTTTATAAAATTTGATGTAATTTATAACTTCATCAATATTATCATAAAATTGATAATATAACACTGAAACTGGAGCATTTAATTTATCAGATTCAACTAATAATAAGTTGCCAAAATCAATGAAATTCTCATTATGCATTTCAAAGACGGATTTTTGATAAGAGTAAACTTCCATATAATTTTGATTTAAGAGAACATCATTACTATTGAAAATTTTTTGTAATATCTGAAGATCGAAATTACGAGGAATAAATATTTTAGACACATTTCTACAACCTAAACCAAAATACATATACACATCTAAAGAAAATTTTTCTAATTCAAGAAGTTTTTCGGAGCCATTAAGTATACATACACTATTTCTATGTTTTCTAATTAATTTAGGAGTATTAGCATATTTATAATTAAAATAAGTTGCACTATTATCATCACCTGTCGCAATTAAAATATCAATTTCTTCTTTATTTATTTCTTGCTTAAAATCAATACAACTAGTTAAATCAGGATTAATATCAAATAATAATTTTGACAAATGAGGCAACAATATATTATTAGAAGAAGATAACTTTCCAATAAAATGATTTCCGGATAATATAATTGATAAAAAATCATAAAATCCAACAAACGGAATATTACTAGGAATAATTACACCTACTTTTTTATTACTCTGAACTATGTCATATGAATTCATCCAAGATGATAAATGAGCTGGATTTAACATGAGACTGAGGGAAAAAATAGAAAATCTAATATGGGATTCAATAAACCAAGGATTATTAGCCTCAGCTTTTGCGATGATGTTTTTAGATAAAAAGTTACTTTTAGAATCGGAAATAATTTTCCCCAATTTTTCAAAAGCAATAATTCTATCATACAGAATCATAAAATAATTTTATTGAATTAATTATATTTGACAATCTAAAATAATAAATCATTATGGCAATTAAAATAACCGATGCATGTATTAATTGTGGTGCATGCGAACCTGAATGTCCAAATACTGCTATTTATGATGGGGGTATGCCCTGGAGTATGGAAGAAGGAACCTCTGTAAAGGGCGATTTTGAATTAATGTCTGGTCAAAAAGTAAGTTCAGATAAAAATCTAAATCCGCTTAGTGAAGAATTTTATTATATATCACCTGACAAATGTACAGAATGCAAAGGTTTTCACGAAGAGCCACAATGTGCAGCTGTATGTCCGGTAGATTGTTGTGTACCAAATGAAAGTATTGTGGAATCAGAAACTAAATTGCTTGAAAAGCAAAAAAAATTACATGTATAAATGTCAGAACATATATATATAATATTTACACTGTTATTATTTTCTATTTGCCTATACAGTCAAGAGCAGGTTACAAATTACCATAATAAAGAATTATCATTACTATCAAATAAAATACTCACAGGAGATTCAGATTCAATTAGAGAAGAAGCAAGTAAAAAGTTAAATAATTATTTTCTTAAAATGCTTAATGAAAAAAAATCTTACTTATACCAATTAGAAAACACTGAAAACATATATATAATTCAACCAAAAGACCGTAAATTCAAATTGATTACTTGGTTTCTTCCTTATTTAAATGGGACATATAAATATTTTGGAATAATTCAAAAATGCAATAAAAAGGGTAGAAAATGCAATATATATATGTTGGAAAATAGAGTAGAATTAACACAAAATGATAACAATAAAATAATTGACTGTAATAATTGGTATGGATCTATTTATTATGATATCGTTCCAATTAAAGTTGGTAAAAATAGATACTACACATTATTAGGATGGGATGGGAACAACTCTAATACAAGTAAAAAAATTATAGAAGTACTAAATATAAAAAGAAAAAAAGACCCTGTTTTTGGAGCCAATATATTTAATAATAGTAATACAAGAATTCTACTTGAATACTCCAGTCAATATCCTATCTCATTAAAATATGATGCTCAACTTGAATACATTGTTTTTGACCACCTAGAACCAATAGACGGTATATCTATAGATAATTTCAATCTTTATGCAACTGATTTAAGTTATGACATATTAAAGAAAAGTAAAATTGGCTGGAAATTAGAAGAAAATATTTACCTAAATAATCTCAAATGAAAAAACATAATTTTAGTGCAGGCCCATCTATTTTAAATCATAATGTAATTAAAGCTGCTGCTGAATCAGTGATAGATATTAATAATTTAGGACTATCTCTTTTAGAAATTTCTCACAGGAGTAATGATTTTATAAAAATCATTGAGGAAGCAAAATCTTTAATTAAAGACTTATTAAATATTAATGAACAGTATGAAGTTTTATTTTTACAAGGTGGTGCTAGCTTACAATTTTATATGTCTGCACTTAATTTTGCTAAAAGAAATGGGAAAGCAGGATATATTGATACAGGTACTTGGTCTTCAAAAGCAATAGATGAAAGTAAAAAAGTAGGTGAAACACTGATTCTTGCATCTTCTAAAGATCAAAACTATACATATATTCCTGAAATCAATGAAAAAATTGATAATATCGATTATTTGCATTTCACTAGTAATAATACAATATATGGTACACAATTTCACTCATTTGAAAATATATCTAAAATTGCATTAGCAAATAATACAAAACTTATATGCGACATGTCATCTGACATATTAAGTAAAGAATTTGATGTTAATAAATTTGACTTAATCTATGCTGGTGCACAAAAAAATATCGGACCTGCTGGGACTACATTAGTCATTATAAGAAAAGATGGATTTGAAAAAAACAATAAACTACCTACTTATTTAAACTATCAAACACATATTGAAAAACAATCAATGTTTAATACACCCCCAGTATTTCCTATATATGTTTGTTTATTAACACTGAGATGGATTAAAAAATTAGGTGGAATTAAATCAATTGAAAAAAATAATATAAAAAAGGCCAATTTAATTTATGATGAAATTGATAGAAATTCTTTGTTTTATGGAATAGTGAAACAAAAAGATAGATCCAATATGAATGTTACATTTCAATTAAAAAATAAAAAACATGAAGACACATTTAATAAAATGTGTCATGCCGTAGGCATTAGTGGTATTTATGGACATCGATCTATTGGTGGATATAGAGCATCTATCTACAATGCACTTAAAACAGAAAGTATATATGTTTTAATAGATGTAATGCAAAAACTAGAACAAAAATAAATTATGAAAAAAACAATATTAATTAATGACGGTATATCTGAAATCGGAAAACAAAAACTCATTGAATATAATTTCAATCTAATTGATCAACATATTGAACAAAACAATCTAATTCAATTTATAAATAGTCATAAAGTTGATGCAATCTTAGTTAGAAGTGCAACTTATGTAAAAAAAGAAATTATTGACAACTGTCCTTCCATTCAGTTAATAGGTAGAGGAGGAGTTGGTATGGACAACATTGATGTAAACTATGCAAAGAGTAAAAATATTCATGTTATTAATACTCCGAGTGCATCCTCTTTATCTGTTGCAGAATTAGTATATGCACATTTATTCAGTATGTCTAGGAAATTGTATCATTCAAATAGAACAATGCAATTAGAAGGAGATTCTAATTTTAGAAAATTAAAAAAAAATTACTCAAATGGAACTGAATTAAAAGGAAAAACAATAGGAATCATTGGTTTTGGAAAAATTGGACAGGAAGTTGCTAAAATTGGTTTATCAATTGGTATGAAAGTGATTTTTTATGATCCTTATTTGGAAAATCAAACTATAAAGATTGAATTCTTTAATAAAGAAACTATTGATTTCAACTTACAAAAAACAGAATTTACAAACTTACTTTCTCAATCTGATTTCATAACTATACATATTCCTAAACAAACGAAACCGTTAATCAACCAAGCTGAATTTGAACAAATGAAAAAAGGGTGTTTTATTGTAAATACTTCTAGAGGTGGAATTATTAATGAAGATGATTTAATTACTAATTTAAATAATCGCCATATTGAATGTGCAGCATTAGATGTGTATGAAAATGAACCTAATCCTAAAATAAAATTATTAATGAATGAACATATTTCTATGTCACCACATATTGGTGCGTCAACAAAAGAAGCTCAACAACGAATTGGCATAGAACTCGCAAATCAAATTAATACATTATTAAATGGTTAAAATCAGTGCATTTAAATCAATAATACCCGAGCAGAAATTTATTTCTAGAGTTCCAACTAAGGCTTATGCAAATTATTCACAAGCTGAAATTCAATCAGAAATTAGAAATAATCCATATAGTTTTTTGAATATAATTAATAAAAATCACAATCAACATAATAGATACAGTGAAATAATAAAGAGAATTGATGATTTTAAAAAAAATAATATTTTAAAAAAACAAAGCGAAAAAAGCATTTATATATATCAACAAATTGATTTAGAAAATAGTTACACAGGACTAATTTGTGGAGTATCACTTAAGGATTATGGTAATAAAAAAATTAAAATACATGAAAAGACTATTCTAAATAGAGAATTATTATTTACAAATTACCTAAAAGAAACAAAAATCTATGCAGAACCTGTTTTATTAGCACATAACGGCGATCTTAAAGAGATAACATCTAAATATTTTTCTAAAAACAATGAAGCTAAATATGATTTTTTCACTAGTGATGGAATACAACATAAAATTTGGGAAATCAACAATGAATCAGAAATTAATTTTATAATATCTTTTTTTAAAAAAATTGATAATTTATATATCGCAGATGGCCATCATCGTATGGCATCGTCATATAGGAGTAACCAAGATCAAAATTGCTTAGCATATATTATAGGGAAAGACCAATTAAAAACATATGCTTTTCATAGAAAAATATCTAATATTAAGGATATCAATTCAATATTACTGCAGCTTAAAATGAAATTTCACATTTCTTGTATAAATAATGTAGTTGAAGAATCTGATAAATTACAATTCTACTGTAATAAACAATGGTATAAATTAGATTTTAACAAAAAAGAACATAATAAAAGGCAACACGACTTATTAATTCATAAATTCACGAAATTTATATTGAACCCAATCTTAAATATTAAAGATGAAAGAAAAAATACAAATGTAACTTTCATTCCCGGTAATAGAAATATTGAAGAAGAAGTATTAGAATTAAAGTATAACGAAATCCTTTTCTTTTTAGATAACATTAGTTTTAATAGAATCATTCAAATTTCTCAAAAAAATGAATCTACACCACCCAAAAGCACATTTATTCTTCCTAAACTTCCCAGTGGCTTAATAATGATGGAACTAATATGAGTATTCAACTAAATATTAAAAATATTAAAGAAAGCATTCAAAAAACATGTTTAATTGTAGTTACTAAAAACCAAAACATTAATACTATTAAAAAAGTACACAATTTAGGTGAACGGGATTTTGGCGAAAATAAAGTTCAAATTTTAATTAAAAAAAAGAAAGAATTGCCAGATGATATCAGATGGCACATGATTGGACATTTACAAAAAAATAAAGTCAAATTAATTGCTCCCTTTATTTATATGATTCAATCAGTTGACAGCCTATCATTATTGAGTAAGATTAATCAATTAGCAATGAAAAATAATCGGATTATCAATTGCCTTATTCAAATAAAAATTGCAAAAGAAAAATCTAAATATGGCTTTACATTAAAAGAAGCGGACGAATTATTGACATCTAATTATAAAATAGAATACCCTAATATAAATATTAAAGGTATAATGGGTATGGCTACATTTTGCAAAAATCCACAGCAAATAGAGAGCGAATTTAAATCAATGAAAAAAACACTCAAACTATTAAAAAGCAAAAACCCAATATTCTCAATTGGCATGAGTAATGACTATGAAATTGCATGTCATTGCGGATCAAATATGATTAGAATTGGTTCTGCAATTTTTAATTGAAAACCTAAGCCAGGTTAGATAAATAACCATTAACATTCTTATTTATTCTATCTATAATATTAGAGTTGTCTGCTTTTGAAAATGACTCACCTGTAATATTATTATATAACTCAATGTACCTATCGGAAACGGAATTGATGAAATCAGTATCTAAATTTGGTATCACTTGACCTTCTTTGCCTTGAAAGTTATTTGCTATTAACCACTCTCTTACAAATTCTTTAGACAATTGCTTCTGATTTGCTCCTGTAGATTGTCTTTCATCATAACCTTCTAAATAAAAATATCTAGACGAATCAGGGGTGTGTATTTCATCAATAAGAACAATTTTACCATCTTGATTTTTACCAAACTCATATTTTGTGTCAACTAAAATTAAACCTTTATTTTTCGCAAATTCTGTTCCATGGCTAAACAACTCTTTTGTTTTTTGTTCTAAATATAAATAATCAGACTCTGCTACTAGACCAGTTTCAATAATTTCTTTTTTTGAAATATCTTCATCATGACCGTGATCTGCCTTAGTTGTAGGAGTGACAAGTGGCTCTGGAAACTTATCATGTTCTTTCATACCATCTGGCATAGATTGACCACAAAGTACTCTTTTTCCACTTTTATATTCTCTCCATGCATGACCAGTTAAATACCCTCTAATAACCATCTCTACTTTAAAAGGTGTACAATATTGTCCAATTGTAACAACAGGATCAGGAGAGGATAATTTCCAATTATCAATGATGCTAGAAGTTAAATCTAAAAAATGTGTGGCTATCTGATTTAATACTTGACCTTTGTATGGTATACCTACAGGAAGTACTGTATCAAATGCAGAAATTCTATCTGTAGCAATCATAACTAAGTGATTGCTACCTATTTTATACACATCGCGTACTTTACCCTTATAAACATGTGTTTGATTAGGAAATTCAAAGTTTGTTTTTACAATAGTTTGATTATTCATAATATTTATTTTTTATATGCTTTAATAATACTTTTTACTAATTTATGTCTTACAATATCGCTTTCGGTAAATTTTACAAAATTTATTCCATTAATTGATTTCAAAATGTTGCTAGCATGCACTAATCCAGATTTTTGACTTTTAGGTAAATCCACTTGTGACACATCTCCGCATATAATAAACTTAGCAGAGGGTCCCATTCTTGTTAAAAACATTTTCATTTGTTCAATAGTGGTGTTTTGTGCTTCATCTAAAATAACAAATGCATTATCTAAAGTTCTTCCTCGCATAAAAGCAAGAGGAACAATTTCAATTAAATTATTTTTGAAATAATAATTTAATTTTTCTTTTTCAAAAATATCATTTAATGCATCATATAAAGGTGTCATATATGGACTTAATTTGTCATACAAGTCTCCTGGTAAAAATCCGAGATTTTCTCCCGCTTCTATAGCTGGCCTTGTTAAAATTATTTTTTTAATATACTTTTCTTTTAAAGCTTTGCATGCTAAAGCAATAGCAGTATATGTTTTACCTGTACCAGCAGGGCCAATAGCAAATAATAAATTATTTTCTTGAGATAAGCTAATCATTTTTCGCTGACTCATTGTTCTTGGTTTTATTAATAATCCATGTTTGCCAAACAACTGAAAATCTACATTAATATTGTTTTGATCAAATGAATTACTCAATATATCTTTAATGACACCTTTACTCAATTCATTATTTAATTTTAAATAATTTAACAAAAGAGAAAAATATTTTTTAAAAATATCAATGTTTGATTGATTTCCTTCTAAAATCAGCTCTAATCCTCTAGGTGTAATTTTTAAATCAGCAAAATAAGATTTAATCAAATTTATTTTATCATTTCCTTCGCCATATAGCTCAAGGGGATTTATAGAATTTAAAATAATCTTATCTTTACTCATATTCCGATTAATGTAAGGGCTAAATATATATAAAAATTAAGTATTTTATTAATTCAAATAAAAAATATAATTACACTTTTTTAACAGAATGAATATTATAACACTCACTTCAGATTATGGTAATAAAGACTTTTTTGTAAGTGCACTTAAAGGATCTATTCTATCAGAGCTAACAAATTGTAACATAGTAGATATTTCTCACAATATTACACCCTTTCATTTACTTGAGTGTGCATATGTTGTTAAAAATTCATATGTACATTTCCCTAAAAACAGTGTACATATTATTGCAATAGACACGGAAATAGCTAAAAATAAAAGACATATTGTAGCCTATATTAATGAACATTATTTTATCACATCTGATTCAGGTGTTTTATCATTAATTTTTCCCACGATTAAACCAGTTGAGCTAGTTGAGATTAATATTTCCGGAGAATATGAGACAGAATTATTTCCAGCAAAAGATATTTTTACAAAAGTAGCATGTCATATAGTTAGAGGTGGTAAACTCAATATTATTGGTGAAAAAATCGATTCTTTTAAATTATTCTCTAACCCAAAACCATCAATACTAAATAATGGAACATCTATGATTGGAGAAGTAATTTACATAGATAGATTTGGAAATATTATTTCTAATATTAAGAAAGATTATTTTAATCAACAGAAAGGTGAACAAAATTTTATTATACATTTACCAAGGGGAAAAAAAATTAACAGAATCAATAAAACATATAATGATGTAGAAGAATCAGAAATACTAGCACTATTTAATTCTTCAAAATATTTAGAAATCGCTATAAATCGTGCTGATAAAAATGCTGATAGTGGTGCTAGCACATTACTAGGTATAAAAGAAGGTGATCAAATTATTATTAACTTTTTAACTAAAAGATTCACACAATGAATGCTATATATAAAAAAGAAATAAAAATGTTTTTTTCCAGTATGGAAGCATATATTGCAATGAGTGTATTTTTTCTTATTAATGGGCTTATTTTATGGTATATTCCAAGTGATTTTAACATCTTTTACAATCAAAAAGCAAGCTTACTACCATTTTTCACTACCGCACCTTGGATACTATTGATACTTATACCAGCTATAACAATGAAAATGGTTAGTGCTGAATTTTATCAGAAAACTAATTTAATTTTATTTACTAAACCTATTAAAAAATGGGATATTATTTTTGCAAAATTTTTAGCTAGTCTTACAATTGGAAAAATTTGCTTAATACCTACATTAATATTTGTGTACAGTATATATAATATTAGTGACCCTATTGGTAACATTGATGTAGGAGAATTAATTGGATCATACCTTGGTATTATGATGTTAATTAGTCTTTACAGCTCAATAGGTTTGTTTTGCTCTAGTATTTCTAATAATAATATGATAGCATATATATTAACAATAATCATAATTTTACTATTATACATGGGGGTCAATATATTAGGAACAGCCTATAATCTTTACATATTTGAATTCCTGAGTATTCAATCCCACTATGAGTCAATTAGCAGAGGTGTAATAGATTCAAGAGATATAATTTACTTTAGCTCTATTATATTTTTATTTTTATATTTTTCATCTGTATTAATTGAACAAAAAAATATATGAGCTTTTTAAAAAAAATAAAGTCAACAGATTATGCAAACAAATTAGTTGTTCTTATATTAATCATTATTATTTCATTAATTAATATTGTAAGTACACACTATTTTTTCCGAATAGATTTAACAAATGATAAAAAATATTCAATTTCACACCATACAAAAACAATAATTTCTCAATTAGATGATATTATCTACTTTAAAATATACCTGCATGGCGATCTTCCTGTAGAGTATAAGAAATTAGAAACTGAAATCAAATATCTACTAAATGAATTTAAATCATATTCTGAGTACATAGATTATGATTTCATTGATATTTCGTCTATGGAAAATGAAGAATATAAATATTCATTACAACAAGAATTATATTCAAAAGGTATTCCTGTCATTCCACACAGAAACCAACAAAATAATAAAATCGAAGAATTTTATATTTTCCCTGGGGCTTTAGTCTCATATAAAGGCAATACCGAAACAAGTATTGCATTCATCAAAGATGGAATCAGAAATGATGAGCAATTGAAAGAAGCCATTGAAGACCTAGAATACTTATTCGTTAATTCTATTAGAGGTATAACAACAAAAACACAACAAAGAATAGGTTTAATCAATGGCCACAATGAAGTGACAAATAATTTAATTAGTTCATTTAGAGAAATTGTTTCTGAACATTACGAATTAATTGATTTGGAAATTAACGAACAATTACTTTCATTGAATAATTTAGATTGTATTGTAATTAATAATCCCAAATCATCATTTTCAGAAAAAGATAAATTTATTATTGATCAATTTATTATGAATGGTGGGAAAAGTATTTGGATAATGAATGGTACTACAGCAAATATGGATAGCTTACAGTCAAAAAGTGAAACAATTGTATTACCTAATAACAGTCGTAATTTGGACGATTTATTATTTAAATATGGTGTTAGAATTAATACAGATATAATTCAAGATTTATCCTCAAGTTCTATACCAATTGCAACACATATTGTAAATGAAAGACCTCAGTTTGAACTATTTCCCTGGGTATTTTTTCCAGTAATTAATCCTAAATCTCAACATCTAATTACTAAAAACATTAACCCGATAAAAACAGAGTTCCCTAGTTCTATAGACACAATAAATAACCAGGTGAAAAAAACAATTTTATTACAAACATCTAATTACACAAAAAGTAACTTAACACCAATTTTAATTAACCTAGAAAATGAAACAAAAATTAATGAAGTTTTGTTTAATCAAAAAAGTAAAAATATTGCAGTCTTACTAAGTGGTCCATTTGAATCAGTCTTTAAAAATAGATTAACTCAAACTATTAGTAAAGATCCAAATATTAAATTTAAGGATTCAATTAATAATAATCACATTTTAGTGATTTCTGATGCTTTTTTTATCCAAAATCAATTCTTTCAAGGACAAAATTTACCACTTGGCCTAGATCAATGGACTGGATACCAATTTGGGAATGGTACTTTTATATTAAATAGTCTTGAATTCATGCTAAACAACAAAACATTTATTGAAATACGATCTAAGAAAATTCCTACTAGATTATTAGATAAACAAAAAATAAAAAAACAAAAAAATTATTGGCAAATAATCAATATAGGACTCCCCTTGATAATGATAATAATAGTTCAATCTCTAATCTTTTTTCTTAGAAGAAGAAAATATAATTATATATAAAAATGAAAAATCTATACATCTATTTTATTATAATACTTGTTTTAATACTTTTATTAATAACAGCAAATTATAATTCATCCTCCCAAAGAATTGATAAAAGAGATTTTGCAGTTGAAGATACATTGTTAGTTAATAAAATTATACTTGAAAATAGAAATTTGGAAAAATTGAAACTATCAAGAGGTGAAAAAAACTGGATATTAAATGACACAATAATTGCAAATCAATATTTAATTAATTTATTATTGAAAACTATTAAAGAAATGCAAATTAAAAATCCCATAGCAAGAGCAGCTCTTCCTAACATCATTAAAAGAATGGCAACACAAAATACTAAGCTAGATATTTATAAAAAAAATAAAAAAATAAAAACAATTTATATAGCCGGTGAAACTCCTGATCAACTAGGAACATATATGATGATAGAAGGTGCAAAAGAACCGTATGTTGTACATATACCAGGATTTAATGGATACCTGAGTTCTAGATTTTCATGTAAAGAAAATATATGGAAAAGTAAGCGTGTTTTTAATAAATTAATCAAAAAAACCACAATCAAATTAAATGATAATAAATCTATTCATTTATCTCAAAGTAATATATTAAAGCTAAATAAAATATACTGCGAATCCTTTTTAACAAGTAATAAAAATTTTAATGTAGAGGTCATTAAAAATAGAACACCATTTATTACTATGATAATTGAAAATAAAGACGGAACAACCGAACAATTAAATTGTATACGAAAAAAACCTGTAAATAAAGATAAATACAACCATCATAAATATGATAGAGAACGTTTTTATGCTTTCAAAAATAACACATTAATGCTGGTTCAATACAAACAATTTAACTATTTAATGAATTCCGATTCGTTAAATAGCTATTTCATGCCATGGTCGAAATAAAGCTTAAATGAAAATGTTTTTTTTCAAAATGCTTAACTATATTTACAAATAAAAAAATAAAATGAAGTTTATAATATCAAGTGAAAAATTTTTAAAGACAATACAGCCTTTAATGGGTATTATTGTCAATAATCCTGCCTTACCTATTATCGAAAATTTACTTCTTGAAGTTGATGGTAGCAAATTAAGTGTTAAAGCAACTGACTTAGATAATACTATTATTAATAGCACAAATATAGAATCCGAATCACAGGATTCAATTGCTGTAAATGCTAAACTCTTATCTGAAACATTAAGAACATTTCCTGAGCAACCATTAACATTTAAAAAAAATGAAGAAAATAATACCCTGAATATAATTTCTGATCAAGGTAACTACACGATATCATATGTTAATAGCGATGAATTCCCAAATACACCTGAAGTGTTAGAATCTCAATCAATCACTATTAATAGCACAACTTTAAATAGGGGGATTCATCATACATTATTTGCTGCAGGCAATGATGAATTAAGACCAGTAATGTCAGGTGTATACATAGAAATTAACACTAATAATATCCTTTTTGTTGCAACGGATGCACATAAAATGGTTAAATATGAAAATGAAATTGATGCTAATAATACTACGAGTTTTATTGTACCAAAAAAACCATTACAATTACTTAAGAACTCTATTGGCGAATTAAATAAAGAAATTCAAATTAGATATAATAAAACTAATGTAATTTATTCGCTCGAAAATATGCAAATATATTGCAGATTAATTGATGGCAATTATCCAAATTATAATGCAGTAATACCTAAAGAAAATCCTAACAAATTATATGTCGAACGATCAGCATTATTAAATTCATTAAAAAGAATTTCTATATTTTCAAACCAAAGTACTCACCAAGTTAAATTTAAAATACAAGGAAATACACTAGAAATATCTGGAGAAGATATTGATTTTTCTAACAAAGGAAATGAGAAAATCAAAGTAGAATATTCTGGGGAAGACATGGAAATTGGATTTAATGGTAAATTTTTACTAGAAATTTTAAACACATTAGAAATAGAAAAGATTTATATTCACTTCTCTTCACCTAGTAAAGCAGCAGTTATTACACCTGATTCTGATAATAAAGAAGAAAAAATACTAATGTTGGTAATGCCTGTAATGCTTAATCATTAAGCAATGAGAAAAGAGCGGAGAAGGAGGGATTCGAACCCCCGGTACCTTGCGGTACAACGGTTTTCAAGACCGCCGCATTCGACCACTCTGCCACTTCTCCTTGAAACTCATGCACGGCAAAATTAAATATTTTTTTTGATCTTTTGTAAAATGAATGTAATTTATAATAAATAATTTAAAATAAACTTAATAGGAAATGAGGAGTATGTTAATTTATATAATTATTTCACTAACTTCTAAATTGCCATTAAATATATTATATGTACTTTCTAAAATAATATATTTGATTAATAAAATTTTTATCAGGTATCGTCTAAATATTGTAAGAAAAAATATTATAAATGCATATCCAAAATTAACCAAAAAAAAAACAGACTTATTAATTAGTAGATTTTATAAATATTTTTTTAGAAATATTTTTGAAATAATTAAAGCAATAAGTTTTAGTCAACATGATGTGCTTGAAAAAATTAAAATAAAAAATATTGAAACCATTGAAAAAAGCATCAAACAAAATAAATCTATTATACTAATTGGATCACACTATTCAAATTGGGAATGGATTTTTCTAAGAATCAGTTTAATTAAAAATATTAATTTATATGCTGTATACAAACCATTATCAAATTATTATTTCAATGAAATATTATTGAAATTGAGAAAGAAATTTGGTGCTAACCTCATTGAACTTAATAAATGGAAATACTTTATTAAGAAAGGAAAACATTCTCAATCTACTTTTATGTTTATTGCAGATCAAGTTCCTAATGAAAAATCAAATGGTAAAAGATTAACATTCTTAAATCAATCTACATTATTTTATGAGGGTCCTGAAAAAACTAGTTACTTATTAAATGCTGATGTATATTATTTAGATTGTCAAAAAATAGAAAAAGGATGCTATCTTGTAAGTCTAAATGAAATTAACACAAAAAAAGTAACTGAAAAATATGCAGCTCTACTAGAACAAACAATAAACACTAACCCTGAAAATTGGCTTTGGTCACATAATAGATGGAAGAGATAAAAGAAGAAATAGGTATTTATATTTTAAATTATAATGGCATCAATTGGTTGAAAAAAAACCTAAATAATATTATAAAAAACTCTGGTACAATTCAAATTATTATTATAGATAATAATTCACATGATAATTCAGTTGATTACATTGAGAAGCATTTTCCCAAAGTAGAAATTTATACTCATAAAACAAACTATGGCTTTTCTAAAGGTTATAACAATGTGTTATTAAAAGAAAATAGATTCAAATACTATATTTTACTAAATAATGATGTTAAAGTAACTGAAAATTGGATTAATCCAATGCTTGACTTATTCAATAGAGGACAGGCAAAAATAGTACAACCTAAAATACTTAGTGCGATTAAAGAAAAACAATTTGATTATGCTGGTGCAGCAGGAGGATTTATTGATATAATGGGAATTCCATTTTGTAGAGGAAGAATTTTTAATACATTAGAGCTAGATTGTAATCAATATAATGATAGTGTAGATATATTTTGGGCTTCTGGTTGCTGCTTTATGATAGAAAGCAAATTATTCAAAAAATTAAATGGCCTAGATGAAGATTTATTTATGCATCAGGAAGAAATTGATTTATGTTGGAGAGGACAAAAAGAAAATATAAAAATATTATATTGTCCTCAAAGTACTATATACCATTATGGTGGTGGGACACTTTCAACACAGAATCCACTTAAAAGTTTTTATAATCACCGAAATAACTTATTAATACTAATAAAAAACTTACCTATATATTTATTGATGATTATAATTCCTGTAAGAATAATAATTGATTATTCTCTAATTATAAGTAATTTAATTTCTGGTCTATTATATCTAGTATTTATAAGTCCACTATATCTCAATAAAATTTATGACACTAACATACAATATGGGTTAAAAAAAATAAAAAAAGGATTTCTTATTTTATTTGCACATATTTCTGTTATTTTTCTACTAAAAAAATTTATAAAGAAAAGAGCACCAATTTACCCTACAAGGGTACATTTAAGAAGCATTATTTTTGATTATTATATTATGAGAATAAAACAATTTTCAAAACTAAAAAAGTTTTGATCTTTTTATTAAATAAGCTGATAACACTTTTGAAAAACTATCATTAATAAACGATGGAATATATTCAATATGATATTTATTACACTCTAATTCTATCTTTTTCTGAAATGAATCATATAGATTTCTATAAGTTTCCTGAAAATTAATTGGATTTAATTTAACTTCTTGGTTATTTTCTAAATCAACAAATTGATGAGGACGATTAGAAAAATTAAATAATTTTTCTTGATTAAAATCTTGAACATGAAATAAAAGAACTTCATTTTTTCTATGTCTTAAGTGTTGAAAAGATTCAACATAACTATCATCATTATCAAAATTCATCATATCACTAAATATAATTACTAATGAACGTTGTGGTATCTTTTCAATAAAATTTGAAATTGAAGAATGAAAATTAGTAGCTTTTGGTATAAAATCATTTGGTTTCACCAAAAGCTTGTCTAGCTCTGCTATTAATCTATTATAATGAGACTTACTACATTTTGCAGGTGTGAAAAAATCTAAATTTTCACTATATAATGTCAAACCAAATCCATCTCTTTGCTTTAAAAAAAGATTCATTAAACTAGCAGAAGAAAATATAGAAAACTCTAGTTTTGAGATTTGATTATTTTTATGTTCAGGGAAATACATAGACGAAGAGGTATCCAATAAAATAAAAGACCTTAAATTTGTTTCCTCCTCAAATTTTTTAACAAATAATTTATCTGAACGACCAAATAATTTCCAATCAACATGTTTAATAGGATCACCTTGGTTGTACAACCTATGCTCAGCAAATTCAACAGAAAATCCATGATACGGACTTTTATGGAGACCCGTCAAGAAGCCTTCCACAACTTGTTTTGCGAAAAAATCAAGATTATCTGAGAAATGGACTTGCTCATTTATAGATAACATCCGAATCCTACAATAAAATTAAATAAGTGAATTTAATTTATCTTCTAACTGCAATTTAGATGCTGCACCTACATGTTTATCAACAACCTCACCATCTTTAAAAAATAATAAAGTAGGAATAGATGTAATACCGTACTTAGAAGATATGTCAGATTCAGAGTCGACATTTACCTTACCTACAACTGCCTTTCCTGCAAAATCCTGATCTAATTCATCAATCAACGGAGCAATCATACGACATGGACCACACCATTCAGCCCAAAAATCAACAAGAACAGGATTTTTAGATTCTAAAACTTCTTGATTAAAATTTTCAGTAGTAAATTCTTTTGCCATAATTTTATTTAATATTTTAGATAAGCAAATCTAATTTATTTTTTTTTTAATCCAAATAAGTATTCTAATAAAATACATTTCAATCAACAATTAATTGACTTCACCTTAAAGCATATTTAGTGGAAAAGGCATTCATTGAATGAATAAATTGCTTACATATATTAACTTGATACTTCTTAGATAAGAAGTTTAAATTAACTTTACTATCATATACATTTAATTTAAAATTATGTTTTCCAGGGTATTTTTTAACAATATCTAACATTGATTGAACAAATTCTGGATTAATTTCATTTAAATCTATACTAAAATTGATTTCATTAATTAATTTACTCGCAACTTCTGACAATAAATTAACATTATTAAAATTAATATATAAGGTGGAATCCCACGATCTTTTTCTAATAGAAGCAGATATATACAACAAAGCTCCCACAATAAAATAATTCCTGAATTTAATATAGTTTTCTCCAAATAATCTAAATTCTTTAGTCCCACTATAATCTTCTAGAATAATTATTCCGTATGGCTTATCATTTTTTCCCATTCTTTCAATATGTGATTGAACATAACCAGCAAATGTAAAATTAGTAATCGGCTTATTAAATAAGTCAATGTCTCTAATTTGATGAGAACAAAAGTTTTTAACTTCTAAAGAATAATCATCTAAAGGGTGACCTGAAATATAAATACCTAACACATCTTTTTCCTTATCTAATAATTCAAACTTGTTCCACACCTCAGTATCACTAAGAATAGGTTCTTGTGTCATTGTTGACATAGTTTTCTGATCAAACATCTCTAATTGATTAATAGAATCATTATTTTTAGAATATTGTGAACGGAAACGAATGACCATTTCAATAAAAGAAGTTTCATCATATAATTTAAAAAAATTTGCTCTATTTACAGAGGTTAAGCTATCAAAAACTCCTCCAATTGCTAGTGCCTCTAAAACTCGTTTATTCACCACTTTACCATCAATTCTTTTTATAAAATCAATAAAGCTAGAGTATATACCATTAAGATTTCTTTCGCTAATGATTGACTCAGCTGCAATAGAACCAACACCTTTAATAGCACCTAATCCAAATCGGATTTCATTATTATCATTGACGGAATAATCAATAAAACTTTCATTCAAGTCTGGTCCTAACACATTAATATCCATTCTCTTACACTCATCCATATACTTAGTTAATTTTGATAAATCATTCATATGATGAGTTAATAAAGAAGCCATAAATTCTCGTGGATAATGTGCCTTAAGATATGCTGTCTGAAAAGATATAAAAGAATAACAAGTAGAATGTGATTTATTAAAAGCATAAGATGCAAATGCCTCCCAATCTTTCCATATTTTTTCTACTTTTTTAAGATCATGCTTCCTTTCTTCACACCCTTTAAAAAACTCTTCTTTTAAATCATCTAAAATATTCTTTTTTTTCTTCCCCATTGCTTTTCGCAAGCTATCCGCTTTACCCTCAGTAAAACCAGCTAATTCTTGTGATAATTTCATAACCTGTTCTTGATACACAGTTATTCCATAAGTATTACCTAAATATTTTTCCATTATAGGTAAATCATAGTTTATTTGCTCTCTACCATGTTTTCGCTCAATAAAATTGGGTATATATTCCATAGGACCTGGACGATATAATGCATTCATCGCAATTAAATCTTCAAAATGATCTGGCTTTAATGCACGTAAATGTTTTTGCATACCAGGCGATTCAAATTGAAAAGTACCTAATGTTGAACCTGCCTGGTAAAGTTCAAAAGTTTTTTTATCTTCAATATCAACATTATTAATATCCAACTTAACTTGATGACGTTCTTTAATCAAATTGACTGCATCTTTAATTTGAGATAATGTATTAAGACCTAAAAAATCCATTTTTAGCATTCCTGCACTTTCTACAACACTATTATCAAATTGTGTTATTAATAAATTTGATTCAGACGAGGTACATACAGGAATATGATTAGTTATATCATCAGGGGTAATGATAATACCACAAGCATGTAAACCTAAATTCCTAATGCTACCCTCAGTTAAACATGCTAATTTAATTAAATCATCTTCTGATTTATTTTTATTAATTAAAGAAATTAAATCTTTTATACTGCTCAACTCATCACGATTTAACTTAGACTCTAATTCTTTTTTTGAAAGAGAAAAAATATCATTTAATTTAATATTAGGAATTTTTTTAGCTAACACATCAACCTGAGACAATGGCACATTTAAAACTCTACCCATATCACGAATTGATGATTTTGCAGCCATTTTTCCATATGTTATAATTTGAGCTACTTGATTTTTACCATATTTATCTACTACCCAACTAATTAATTTAGACCTGCCCACATCATCAAAATCAATATCAATATCAGGCATCGAAACTCGTTCAGGATTTAAAAATCTTTCAAATAATAAATCATATTTAATCGGGTCAACAGTTGTAATATCTAAACAATATGCTACTACAGAACCTCCAACAGAACCTCTTCCCGGACCAACCGAAACCCCCATTTTTCTTGCATGGTTAATAATATCTTGAACAATTAAAAAATAGCCTAAATAACCTGTCTTTTCAATAGTTTTTAATTCAAAATCAATTCTATTTGCTACCTCTTCACTTACTATGTTGTATTTTTTTTCTGCACCTATTTTACATAAATGTCTTAAATACTCATTTTGATTAGAAAAATCACCAGGCAACTCATATTGAGGCAATAAAACATCGGCATCGAGTTTATAAGAATTAAATTTATCAACAAATAAATTTAAATTATCAAAATAATGAGGAGCATCAGAAAAAATTGATTTGAATTCCTCAATACCATAAAAATAAAACTGATCGTTAGGTAAACCAAACCGTTTTCCATATCCTTTACCTTTTGGTGTATCAAGAAGCTCACCATTTTTAACACATAATAATGCATCTTGTGCTTTTGCATCAGATTGATTTAAATAATATATACGATTTGCAGGAAGATATTTAACATTATACTCTTTAGCCCAAGAAAATAACACCTTATTTACTTCCTCTTCAAATTCAATATTATTTTTACTTATTTCAATATAAAAATCTTCCTGAAAAGCATTTAACCACCATAAAAAACACTCTTTTGCTTTATCAGAATTTCCAGTAATTATTAATTGAGCTAACTCACCATATATACCACTAGTTGTAGCAATTAAATCATCCTTATACTTAAGAATAAGTTCTTTGTCAACTCGAGGAAAACCACCATACAGACCGTCTATATAACCATATGAAGAAATTTTACATAAATTATGATATCCTTTTTTATTTTTTGCATATAAAACTTGTGAATATCGTTTATCTTTATTTTGCATAGTAAATTTTTGCTTAAATCTGTCAGCAACTAAATTAAATTCACATCCTAGAATTGGAAGTATATTTCTTTTGTGACAAAGCGATACAAATTCAAATGCACCAAATAAATTTCCATGATCAGTGATTGCTACAGATTTCATACCACTTTCTACAACATGATCTACAAGTTTCGATATAGAAATTGTTGACTGTAAGATAGAATATGAAGTATGACATCTAATTTGACAAAATGAAGTATTAGTATTAATAACATCAGTTATATGGCTTTTTGATGGACTTTCAAAAGATTTTTTTTCTATAATATTATTTTTATTTGAAGGACCTAAATCTATATTAAATAATGAAATTATATTATTATTATCTTTTATAAAGTTATCTAACTGCTTAGTATCTAATTCACAGTTGTTAGATGATATAATTCCTGTCCTTAATAATTCAAAAAAACACCTTGCAGTTGCATTTACATCAGCAGCACCATTATGAGCATTAAGCACTAAATAATCATCAGAAAATAATTTACTATATAACTCTTCTAGTTTTGGAGGTTTAAAACCTTTCCTGATTTTTATTGTTCCTTTATTATTAATATTATATATAACTTTCTTATTTAAATCATAATTTGGAACAGAATCTGACTTTTTATACAAAATACCTGCATCTCCATTAGAAATTGTTATTTTAAACTTAGATAAATCTTTAAATTTACCGTTAGGCGAAATATCTTGAATATACCCTTCTTTCCCAATTTTACAGAATTCAGTTGACAACTTCATTGTATCAATAGTTTTGAAATTAACTAATGGATTATCAAGTGGTAAATTTTTAAAATCAAGAATTCTAAGATATTCTGAACCAACTACATTAATATCAAATTGAATATTGTGACCAATCAAAAAATGTGTTTTTGATAAAGCAGTTTTAAATTTACTTAAAGCATCTTCAATAGGTATACCATGTATATTTGCTAAATCATTCGATACTCCATGAATAGCAATACTATCTAAGGGAATCTCAAATCCATTTGGTTTTATAATATCATTTGAACAATCAATTAACACCCCATCTAAATCGTGCAGTTGCCAAGATAATTGTACACATCTTGCATGTCCCCAATTTTCAAAATCTTGAATAGATTTTGAAAAATCTAAAGGCAGTCCTGTTGTTTCTGTATCAAAAATTAAATACATAAAATAATGAAAATATATTAATACTAAATGTAATCAAAAATCGAATTGGTTAATTATAAATAAAGAATAAAAATAACAACTAAATAAAAAAATTGATTTTATTTTATATTTATAAATAATTATTAGATATTTGCACGACTTAATTGACTGGGTTTCGGACCCTTTTAAAAAATTAATGATATGGCGACAAAAATTCGATTACAAAGACACGGAAAAAAAGGAAAACCATTCTATCATATAGTTATAGCTGATTCTAGAGCAAAAAGAGATGGTAGATTTATTGAAAAATTAGGCACCTATAATCCAAATGTTAGACCTGCCGAAATCAATCTAGACTTTGATAATGCACTAATATGGCTTCAGAAAGGTGCAATCCCTACAGACACAGTCCGAGCGATACTTTCATACAAAGGTGTATTATTAAAAAAACATTTATTAGATGGGGTTAAAAAAGGAGCTTTCAATGAAGAAGCTGCTGAAAGTAAATTTAAACAATGGCTTGAGGAAAAAGAGGCAAAAATTGCTAATACCATTAAAAAAATAAGTGAAGATGCAACACAACAAGAAAAAACAAGATTCAATTTAGAAGAAGAAAGTCGAAAAAAGAAAGAAGAATCAATTGCAGCTAAACAACAACCTACTGTAAAAGAAGAAACTCCAGCTAAAGAAGAAACTCCAGCTGAAGAAGAAAC
>CEQM01135068.1_pt1 | contig 24349 bp, 29 predicted proteins | sample 531111 | NCBI WGS metagenome assembly CEQM01 (sample SAMEA2621278, study PRJEB7988) | marine metagenome | biome: marine biome (ENVO:00000447); feature: deep chlorophyll maximum layer (ENVO:xxxxxxxx); material: "saline water (ENVO:00002010), including plankton (ENVO:xxxxxxxx)" | depth 120 m
ATTTTAGAACACGTACTTATCTGGATTAGTGTATCTGTATTTGTTTCCGCCTTAACAATTCGATATGCCGCTAAGCAATTCTCACGGGAAGACATCGTTACTTCAAGATCGTAGTATTCTTCATATATTCGTATACGATGGACAGGCTATGCCCAAGGTAAGTTTAGACATGCCAAATGAACTTCTAACCGACTTGAAATTTCATGTTGGCGATGAAAAAAAATTCATCAGCGTTGCTGACGCAATTCGTTCTGCATGCAGGAAATTACTCGATCAACTCGATACCATAGATAAGCGACAAGGACGTTTAGAAGGTGAATGAATATGACAACTAGAAAAGAAGCTGAAAATGCGGTACATACACTGCTAAAATATTTGGAAACCGATTCACAGAGAGAAGGACTGATGAGGACTCCCGAGCGAGTTATCGATTCTTGGGATGAAATATTTAGTGGTTACAAAACCAATCCTGAAGAGATTCTCGAAGCCACATTCAATGCTGAAGGTTATGATGGTATTGTTTTACTTAGTAATATTGAGTTTCACTCTACATGTGAACATCATCTCCAACCGTTTTCGGGAAAGGCACACGTAGCATACATTCCAGTAGACCGCATTGTGGGAATCTCAAAGCTTGCACGAATTGTAGATCATCATGCGCTAAGATTGCAAAACCAAGAAAGAATCACAAATGGAGTTGCAGATGATTTAGTCAAACATTTGTCACCACTTGGTGCTGCTGTAATTGTTCAAGCAGCACATGGTTGCATGCGTTGTAGAGGCGTAAAGAAACAAAATGCAATTATGACCACCAGTTCTATGCGAGGAGTATTCTTCGATAAACAAGAAGCACGTAGTGAATTAATGCAACTTATCTCAGATTCAAATTAGGAAGGATTCTATGGAACAATGTTCTCTTTCTGGTGATGAAGTGATGGATGATCCGTCTGATTTAGCCAAAGAGTATCCTATTGTCGAAATATTTCACTCTGTTCAAGGCGAAGGATTTCATGCAGGAATACCACATATATTTGTTCGATTTGGGTCATGCAATCTTCGTTGTTCTTGGTGCGATACAGATTTTGACACATATAGTAATATGACTGCTATCGATATACTTGGAGAAATTTTGAAATTTGATTGCAAGCGAATAATCTTCACAGGAGGTGAGCCGATGCTTCAGGATTTATGGCCGTTACATCGGCTATTGAAGCGAAGAGGGTATGCGCTTTCAATAGAAAGTAACGGAACCATTGATATTCCTGATGGATTGCTTGATTGGATTTGTATTTCTCCTAAAGATCAGATGTATCCAAATGTTGCTATCAGGCAAAGAAATGGTGATGAAATGAAGGTGGTCTATTGTGGCCAAGATCTCTCGATGTATGATTCATTAAAGAATGGATTTGAAAATTTATTTCTGCAACCATGTTACATCGACACAGATACAATTGAAGAGAATGGAACTACATTCCAAATTACTGAAGAAATTGTAAAGAAAAATCCTGAGTGGAGACTTTCACTTCAAACACATAAATGGATGGGGATTCTATGAAACACGTCGTATTAGCCCTTAGCGGTGGTATGGATTCAACGTGTCTTTTGATGCATTACCTAGCCAATGGATATCAAGCAACATGTATTTCATACGTTTATGGCCAGAAGCATGCGATTGAAATAGAGAAAGCAAAAGAGACAATCGAATTGTGTAGAAAAAATCTGCATATTATCAATCATCATATCGTTGATCTATCTCCTGCGATGAAACTCTTTGATTCTGCCCTAACTTCAGATGATCAAGAAATACCAACAGGCCATTATGAAGAGGACCAAATGAAGTTGACAGTCGTACCAAACCGAAATGCTATCTTCGCTTCCATACTGTATGGTTTCGCTCTATCCAAAGCCAAACAATCAGGAGAAAATGTTGTCTTGGCTTTAGGCGTACATAGTGGAGATCACGCCATCTATCCTGATTGTCGTCCTGAATTTTACCAATCACTTCATGAAGCTTTTAAAATTGGGAATTGGGATCATGATCTTGTAGAATTTGATTTACCGTTCATCAACGGCGATAAGGAAACTATCCTCCGCGATGCATTAGATTCAACCACAAAACTAGGGTTCGATTTTGATGCTGTTCTAACCAACACCATAACATCGTATAATCCAGATAGAGATGGTAGAAGTTCTGGTACAAGTGGATCAGATATTGAACGAATTCTCGCCTTTCATGCAATAGGAAGAAAAGATCCTATTGAATATGTTAAACCGTGGAAAAACATTCTTTCAAATGCCCTTGCAATCGAAGAGAAATTCAAAGGTGATATGCATGGGTGATAAATGGAAAAACCAAATTGAAGGGTTATCTGAAATGGCTTTTTATGTTACTCAGCAAAATGGGACTGAAAGACCATTCACTGGTATTTTAAACAAAGAAAATAGGAAAGGTGATTATTCATGTATTGTATGTGGAACCTTGTTATTCACTGACCAAATGAAATTCGATTCAGGATGTGGATGGCCTGCCTTCCACTCAGAAGACTCCAATGCATGTATTTCTAGAATAATTGATGTTACTCATGGTATGGTCCGAACAGAAGTACGATGTGGCACATGCGATGCTCATTTGGGTCACGTCTTCAAAGACGGACCTAGAAAGCACGGAGGAGAGCGGTATTGTATCAACAGTGCTGCAATGCAATTTGAGGTGAAAGAATGACAACACGAATACGACGATATGTAGAAACTGATACTGGTCATCGAGTACCAAATCACAAGAGCAAGTGCAGACATTTCCATGGACATCGATATCGGTTTGAAGCTGAGATTGAAGGTGACATCATCGATACCCCAGGCGTTAGTGAAGAAGGTATGCTCATGGATTTTTCTGACGTTAGTCAAATCCTGATGGAGCATATTCATGATGTCGTTGATCATGCATTCATTGTATACTCAGAAGATAAAGAAGCCCGCATTGCTTTATCACATCTGGATTCAAACCATAGAACATTTGTTGTCCCATTTATTCCGACCGCTGAAAACTTAGCGAAGTGGGCTTTTGAACAAGTTGAACCACACATCAAAAATTCTTATGGAACTTCATTGAAACTTGTTGCAATGCATGTACGTGAGACCCCGAAAAGTTGGGCTTCATGGGCACCGTAGTTATTCTTCTTCACGTAGTACTTTGCGTCTTCTAGATGCACGCCAGTCATCATTACCAGAGACAAAGGAAAGAGCTGTAGCTGCATCTACCAATCCACCAATCATTCTATTGGCCTCATCTCGAAGGAGACCTGAGCGTTGTAATGATCGAATCATTGAATGACTGAACGATTTTCTTCTCTCATCTCCTCCGGGCAAATTTTTTGCAATATCCATGATCGCTTTTCGCAGTATATTGCGCTGCTCGGACGAGATGCCACGTTCTAAAGGAACAATTGATGGCAACGCAACATCCTTGCCTTGATTTGCAAGAACTCTATGACGATGTAATTCATAGGTCAATGTATGAACTGCATGACTTAGGTTCGTGATTGGATATCCTTCCCATGTTGGAAGAGTTACCAGATAATCACAATTGAGTAAATCATCTTCATCCAGACCTTTTCCTTCTTCACCAAAAACAAGTGCAACCGATTCTGTGTGCATTGACATTCGTTCTGAAAGTTCCCAAGGATAGACGAAATGTCGCATTTGTGTCTTTGAGCCAACTTCACGCTTACCAGAGGTTCCTACAACTATTGAACAATCGGAAACTGCATCATTGAAAGATGAAAATACTTCACAAGTATCGAGAACCCTTCCTGCATGTTTCGCACGGTTTCGTGCTTCGATATCATCTGGGCTACACTGTGGATTCACGAGCCTAAGTTGATCATAACCATGGTTCAAAAGGGATCGGCATACCGCACCAAGATTTCCTGGATGTTGAATGCCAACGAGTACAATCACAAGATTATACGGAGATGAAGGCAAAGGCAGGTCACTTCGATCACCCATTACTTCTCCTCCATTTTGGTTAAATATTCGGCAATCCAAACGGGATTACATGCCTGATAAATAAAAAATAAAAATCCTCCTGATTGACGATCCTGCATAACGAGTGAGCGTCTACGTACACTATGTTGGTTCCGTAGATGAAGAATCAATAACTCAAGATCTTCTGGATTGTCTCCATGAACAGATACAGGTGTTCGATTCCAATCAACCCAAATGGGCAAAGAACCGACTCCAATCAATCAGTACGACGTTGGCGGTAACGTGTAACGTAACCAGCAATCCAATTTCGTAATTTCTTCGTACTAACGTCTGTTAGTTCACCAACCATAATTTTATTGTGATCGAAATCATCTGTAAATTTCTCACCATGTTCTTCAACAAGTCGAATGGCTCTGATTTTGATAAAACTTGGACGAATATTTCCCATACTTATGCCTCCACATACAATTTGACTTCGATAGGGATGTCAGGTTCATCGTGACGAATAACTGTCAGTTTGATTTTACGCGGTGGATTTTCAATTCCGCGCTCCCAGATTTTCTCATTCACTTCAGGATCGATGTAAATCTCTTCTTCAGGAAGTACTTTGAGATGACGAATGACTTCATCTTTGATGATTTGAATAGCACGAGGAGCACGCTTGTAGCGTGTAATATTCCATGCCTTTCTAAGTGGTACGATAAGTTCGGATGTTGCTGCTCTTGCCATCATATCACCTCATCGTTGTAGTTTACTACGTCGCCAGTGGTGACGCTTTGGATGCGACACTGTGCTGCGGTTAGTCTTGAGCATGACCCATACAGGTACACGTCGGTTTTGCTTTCCTGCCTTCATTAGGCGAATTTTCTTTGCTGCTGGTTTATTTTTTGACATGTTCGAGCACCCCTCATCAGATTCGACGGATAGACGCACTACGGCGGCTCTTGGATAGGTTTGTTAGGATTCTCTTTAGCTGTTCATCTGAAACAGGTATAGAGATTTTAGATTCTTGATGAAGGTTAACAAGTTGCTTCTTGAGCAAATCCGCTCGGGCAGGATCGACCAATGAAACATTGGTTAATCGTCCTCTTGCTTCAGGCGACAGAATTTGGCGCATAGCGGAATCAAGTGCTTGTTGTTCAACAGCCTTGGCTTGTGATTCAACTTCTGCATCGGCTTGTTGCTGAGCTTGCTGGGCTAATTGTTGTTGAAGTTCTTGTTGGCGTCGTAGTCTGAACGCTTCTAGTTCTGAAGATGTGTTATCGACCATTGAAACCACCCACTCACTTCCAATCAGTACTTATCGAGTCCTGGATATGCTGCTTCAACCTCAGGGCGAACTGCGAGAGCAACTTGATTCAAGAGTTTGTGACCGGCTGGCGTGATAATACGGCCAGAGTAAAGTTGGGTTGGTTCTCGATTTTCGTGTTCAATCAATCGTGCTGCTTGCATAACAACAAGTCCAGCGTCTTCGAGTTGTTGTAGAATAGCTCGGATGACTTTACGTGATCCAACTCCGGGTGTGTTTGGCTTGGAACCGTTGTTCTTACGGCCTCCGTATTCTTGAGAAAGAAGAGTAACACCAATTGGTCCTTGACGAGCGATCTTACGCAACATTGCTGCTCCACGGATGTGCCACCAGTCGGTTTGTGTTGGTGGGCGCTCTCGAGAGGAGCCAGTTTTTACAACATGAGCCCATTCCGGCATTGAAATCGAGGCATTGCTCTTCAATTGTTCAGCAAGAGCTGGAATCAAAAAGTTCGCAGGAACATCATAAAACGTCGTCATGTCTACACCAAGCAACCTTCCGACTTGTCTCCCCTATTTGAATAAAACGGGCGAATCCGAGATTAAAATGATGAGCATATTGTCCTTTGGACGAGTGCAAGTCTTCTTGAATCAGGCCTGTTTGGAAGGACTGATGAAGAAGGCCTTAGCACAGAACCCCAACCTTCTCAGAACGTTGATTGGGCTCTCATTAACACTCATTTTTATGCTCTCCTATGCCGTTTATGGAGCGACAGTTTCACCAAGTTACTATATTTATGAAACTGAGGCTACAAATACTGAATTTAATGAGATTGAATTGGATAAGCAGGTTATCGATAACAAAACGTACTGGACAACAGTGCTTGATGTAGATGCTCAGAATCTGACTTGGGTAAACATGTCAATAGATGATTTGGCGTCCGGTGCGATTATTAAATTGTCAAACACAGCTAAACTCTACAGTCATCAATTTCTAGGAGTAGAAGATGCAAAGGTGACAGTGAATGGCGATAAAGTAGATTTCAGATGCTCAGAGCACTGCCAGCATAGTGATACCATCGAAGTGGAATCGGAAGACTCCAGTATTGAATTACGTTCGCTTACATCAACCAATCCCGCCAGAAGATCGAATGGAACTGTGTATGCTGATAACATAGAGGAAGCAGAGCAAGAAGCGAGGAAAGAGATTGATCATTTGCACGGTTCACCGCAACTCATTATTGAAATAAAGGAGCCTGGGGACAAATCTGTCCAGCCGGTTATCGTGATTCATACAGTCAACGAAGGATTTTCATCTATCGAAGTGTATTCAATCGATGCTGCGACAGAATTTTTATGGGCTTTTGCTGCAGTAGTAGGTTGCTTTTCAATGGTGCTCATACCGTCTTTTACTGTTTACTTTGCAGCAAGAGCTAAGGATAAAAAACGAGAAGAAAAACTCAAGTTGGTCGAATCAGAGACCGTTGACGAATAAATCAAATACGTCGAGGGCGAATACACGTTCATGGGGCGAGGTCTATCTGCGGCAATCGTTCTTCTTTGTCTGATGCTTCAATCAGTTTCAGACCCCTCGATCTTAAATGAAGAAATCAATTCTTCTGCACCAAAGAATTCCGGCATTGATATTACACCGGTTGGTGTTTCAATTACCTATTCGAACCTAGCCGATGAAAATCAATACAAAATGTTCTCATCAAATCATCCCATTGCAAATTTCAATCGACCTGCTGAGTTATATGTCACTGATTCTGTTAATTCAACACCCATGGATATTGAAGTTACTGTCCGTAACGAAGGAAGTACTGTATCTGGTATTATTACGCTCCAGTTATTGATTTTACACAATGAATACGGACAATTTGAGTTAGCAAATCGAACAATAACGATGAATGGATTAACCAGTAATGGCCAGGGTACTGCAACGTTCTTCAATGTATATGTCAACTACTCAGGGAATCACACACTAAGAGTAAGTTCAACTCACAGCGCAGTCGATGATAATGCTGGAAATGATATTCTTTCAAGGCATTATACAGTAGCATTTTCCTATTCAACATGCACATCACTTCTAGGATGGAATACTGGGCCACTATGGGGTATGAATTCAGATGCAGCTTTGAGTATGGGCAGTTCCTGCCACATTGGACAGGGAAGCACTGGTTCATACAACAATAACATGCAATCATCATTGACCACTCCAATCTGGGATTTTAGCGATGTTGTGTATAATCCATTAATGACAAATGGTATCACCTTTTTCTACACAGGAAGTGCGGATACCAACGATGAATTGAAATTGTACGCAAAAAATCTGAATGGTGCGTGGGATGAGTTAGCAACAATTGCAGGTACAGTCGATGCAAATCTCGGTGAATGGAGAACGATATCAAATTCGAACATGGGTCACACGACTCCCCTAATCCCTGTTAATCCAAACCAACATCTCCATTCCAATTCCCAATTCAAATTTACATTTACAAGTGATAGTTCTGGAACAAGTAATGGTTATTGGATTGACGATATCGTAATCATTTATGATCAATCTGCTCGTGTTGAAGAATACAATTTCGAAGCAACTGGAATTTCAACCATGGGAGCAATACCGGGGTCTTGGGGTAAAATTACAATGAATCTTGAGAATACAGGAAACATTTCTGACTTTATTTCGCCATCAATACTCAACCTCCCTCAAGACTGGAACGTTGCGTATTCATATGCATCAGGGGCTGGTGTCAACCCCTCAACTGGCGTAGCACTCCTTCCTGGTGAATCGAAACAAATTGATGTGAAAATCCAACCGGACGTCAATGCAACAACGGGTTTCACACAAATGACATTCTTGGGAACAAGTGTGCAGCAACCTACCGTTTATGTTGCAGAACCTATGCAATTCCAGGTATTAGCTGATCGAATCCCATTTATCCAACAACCTGATTTCAAACCAAAATGTGCCCCTGGATCTACATGTCTTTTCGAGGTTGAAGTGAGTAATATTGGTCAAGCAACAGATGTTTTTGACCTTAATACTGAGTCGAAAAGCTTAGCCAATGGATGGAGTGTTTCCTTGTCCTTTGATCAACTGTCATCAATTCGATTGACACCAAATCAGCCAATGAATGTACGATTCTTAATGACTGTTCCAAGTGATGCTGCTCCTGATACAACAGGTGATTTTTGGCTCACTTTAACAGCACAAAACGATACAAGCCGTACAATTACTGAAGCGATAACAATACAAGCATCCATGGTATCCTATGCTGAGATTGATTTTGCTGGAGAACCTGACTCAATTATTCTGATTGCTGCTGGAGAGACGATACATGTCCCATACACAATAACCAATCAAGCAACTCGACAGGATATTTTTGAATTATCTGTCGATGTAAATCCAAAAATTGGATGGGAAATTGAACCTGAAATACGCCCTCCAATAGCAATTAATCCCGGTATGACTGCTTCATTTTACATTGCTGTTACAGCGCCAAGCAATGGCCAAGCGAATGATGCTGCACCAGTATTCAAACCCATTGTAACCTCCACGAGAAGCAGTACTTCATTCACAGGAGACCAATATGACAGTGTATTAATTGACACCATTCATGATTTGAGTTTATCCTTATCGAGTGGTTAGCAATGGCTTCGTCCTGGAGCGATGAGTTCTATTCAAGTTGAGATCATAAATAACGGAAATGGACCGAGTATTGCTGAGTTAAGTCTCCCTAGTATTCCAGATAGTTGGGAATTCATGCTCCGTCAAAATGGTCTTGTTTTGGAAAGTAATTTCATACCACTTTCTGTGTCTTATATTGGTGAAGATACTGCTTCTATTGAGATTCTTATCTCCGTTCCAATGAGTGAATCCGCAGGCGAATTACATGAAATCACAATTGAAGTAATACCGAATGGAATGGATTCGGATATGTCTGATAATTCCATCACCCATATGATGATGACAGGTAGTATACGTTACCCATCTTATACCAGCTCTACAAAAGACATTCATGCTATGATCGATTCACAAGTAACCATCAATGGTACGATTACCAATATTGGGAATGCTTTAGAATCCGACATGGAGATCGGTTTTGATGTATCGACTTCACCACCAACAGATGACATTGTAGCATTTCTTACAGCAGGAGTTGGAGGACCAACAACCACCCCCAACTCTCCCCTCACCTTCCCAATGAGTTCTGGAGATACTAAACTCATAATAATCGACCTCATTATTGGTCCAAATGTGCCTTTGAATACAAGAATTGTAATCACAACCTATGTCGAGGGAGGACTTGATAACGATGGAGATATCGTCAAAATTGAACATCAAAATTTGATTCTTGTTGATGAGCAAAGGGAGGTGAATTTGGAAGTTTCACCCCTTCCAACAACGCCAATAGAATCTGAATCAACAGGAGCTGGTTTTTGGATTAATCTAACAAGTGAATCTACATTCAATGAAGACCTTACATTAATAATTCTTCACCCAGCAACATGGCAAGTGATATGCAATGGAAATTTGTTTCAACAAACTGAACCTTTGAATGTAAGCCTTCAATACAGTCGTGGAGATGTTTCAGAAAAACAATTCAGTTGCACAATTCATAGACTACAAGGTACGTTAGAAGGAGAATTAACAATTTCGATGTCCACAAAGGATAATGCCATCTCGTCAACAGATTCTCAAATAATTGTTTTCTCAGAAACCAAAGATAGTGAAGGTTTCATGAATATGGAATTTAATGCACCGACGATAATTACTGGAGGAATTGCGTTATTTATGGTGATGCTTATTGCTCTTATTATCCGCAGGAGAAGTGTCGTATTTGACGATGATGAAATTCAATCCGACGATATGTTGGTTACGAATGGGCCACCGATTACGAACGGACCACCAGTGAGTACAGGAATGAACACTCCTACAGTACAAACCTCTGTTGAAGATGAAACAACCTCGCCAGTCTTGCCAGAGACAGGTTTGCCTGATGGTTGGTCTATGGAACAATGGGAGCACTACGGCCAACAGTATCTTGATCGTTTAGGGAAACAGCCTTGACCTACCTGCCAATGAGCAGACATGGACGGAGATGAGCCACTATGGTACATCTTGTGGGTGTGCGTCGCAATATTCGGTGTATTAACCTGGTACTTACGTAATTTTACACAACGTGTACAGGCAACGAAGTTGTCCGCTATGCTTGGCGTCATATCTATGATCACACTCGTTACATGGACATGGACTGATTTTTGAGGTAATTGAATGGAACTCTCAACAGTTGAACAGCATCCGTGGGCTAAAATGTACCCTACTCGATTACCTGTTTGGTGGTGCCGTACTGGAGAGTCAAAATCCCACCCAGATCTAGAAGGAGTTACTGGGAAAACCGTTATTTTACGTTTTGAAAAGAAATTTGGTAGAATTGAAAAGATTGCCGCTAAATTATTCCGTGCACCCAAGGAATTACGCCGGCCACTTCTGGATAAGAACAGTGTTCTTTGGGAATTGTGTAACGGGAAAAGAACTTTCGAAGAAATATGCCAACATATGAGCGAAACATATCATGAAGAAGTATCTCCAGTCGTCCATAGAACACAAGCTGGACTTCAGGTTTTCATAAATCTCAATGTTTTAAGATTAGTATCAGATTCAACATCTGTTAACTGGAACACAAAGCCAGGTCATATTCCCCCTAACCAACAGTTGGACGATGTAACCTTTGAAGTGGATTTAGAAGTACGAAATGGGGACTAATTACCCAAAAACCGAGAAATATTTTCAACTGGCCGGCCAATAATCACCGATTCACCATCATCCAAAATCGGTCTTTGGAGAACAATTGGATGAAGACATAGGAACTCTGCTATATCTTCAGTCTCCAAAACTGAGAAATCCAGACCTTTAGCTGGTTTTTCACCAACGCGTAATAAATCAAGAAATGGTCCATCATATCGTTCTATCATTGAGATATATACGGAAGCTGCAATTTCTTCTTTAAGGTACAGTACAATTTCTACATCACCTGGCAAGAATGTCAACGCTTGACGGCTCTTGGAACATCTCGGATTATGATAATATTTCATTCATTCATCTCCGTTGGTTCCCACACGAGACGTATGCCAATTCCGTCTTTTCCTTCACTTATGTTGAATCGGCGTCGAGAAGAAGATCTTGAGGAATCACTTTCTGTAAACCATGAACCACCTTTCGCAACCCTATATTCTGAATTTGCATGTACACAAGGTCTTTGCCCACGATGATGATGTGAGTGGTCTTTACTCCAATGGTCAGTAGTCATCTCATGAACCATGCCATGCATGTCATAGAAACCCCATTGATTAGCTTTCTTCGACCCTACTTCTCTTGTCGTAGCGCCACTATTACCAGCATGCCATCCATGGGCATCAAGTTCTGCATCCTTGTCACCAAATGACCATCTTGTAGTTGTTCCTGCTTTGGCAGCATATTCCCACTCTACTTCAGAAGGAAGTCGCCACACTCCCGTTAATCCAAGATAGGATGATGGTTCCGAATTCAAAATTTTCAGAAACTCTTCTACTTCTTGAAAAGAAATGCTTTCAACAGGTCGAAGCCCAGCACTCCAACCGTCTTGAAATTTCGAAGGATTTGAACCCATCCTACTTGCCCATTGAACTTGAGTTACTGGACGAGCACCTAGGAAAACGGGTTCGGATAAAGTGACATCAATACATGGCTGTTCATTTGGATGACCAGAACCATTTTGATCACCAAATGTGAAAGTACCGGGTTCAAGAAGAATATAACTTCCTCCGAACTCATCCTCAAAGAATGGTTTGCTCGGTTGCATATAATCACTGAGAATTACGATACATTTGAGCAGTATCAAGAACTGATTCAACGAGGGTTTGTAAGCGTTGATTTGAATCTTCATCAACAAGATTACCTTCTTCATCAAAAGCATCTTTCACATGTCCAACAGCAAGTTGTTGAGTTACGGCTATGCCATGCAACCATCGTACCATGATTCTCATATGATTGAGTGTGTTTGAATTTTCCATACCTCCAAGTGTTGCCATAAGGCCGAATACTTTCCCCCCTACATGCTTTTCATATACCCAATCGAATGTATTTTTCATAACACCAGACATAGTCCCATGATATTCAGGAGATGAAACTAAAAATCCATCGCAATTCGAGGCTTCTTCTTGAAATTTCTTTGTAATTGGATCACTCCAACAACCTTCAGCCCCAACAAGAGGAAGCGGTTGCTCGGTTAAGTCCCAAAACACGACATCTGCACCCAATTCTGATGCTTTTTTGAGCGCTAAATCAACCAGCATTCCATTCTTTGATGATTTTCCATAAGAACCAGATAGGCCCATAATTCGCAATGGTCTTTCTTCCATGTCTAACCCAATACGAAGTGATAGAAGAAACCATGCATTATAGGTTAACCAATTAGGAACAACGCTTATGCCGTAACAGTCATGCCGAAGGTTAGGTGCAGTTCATGAGCGATGGTGAAGCCGACAACGAAATGTCCAACTCATTGATGAACGATATGGCAGATGCAATGCGTTCTGCTGGGTTGACTGAGGAAAATGAACAATCGGAAGAGCCACAAAATATGCCAGATGGCGAGACAGAAGCAGCCTCCGAAGAACAACCAGCAAAGGAATTTTCAGAATCAATTACAGAAACTGAATCTGTAGAGGACCAAGTGAATGTACTTCTGGATGAAGGTGAATCCCATTCACGTTCCAATAATCCACAAGAAGCACTTGTTGCATTTAACAAAGCCATTGCTCTCGACCCTTCATGTGACATGGCTTGGTTTAATCGCGGAGTACTCCTCGAAGCTCAGCAAGATGCACGAGGGGCTCGACAAGCATTCCAAATATGTCTTGATTTGAATCCTGATCATGCACCAGCAACTGCCAATTTAGCAATTTTACTTGACAGAATTGGAGACGAAGTTGGAGCAGCAGCAATGGCTCGAAGAGGCTTGGATTTCTTCCCAGGCCATCCATCTCTCACAGATGTTCTTTCTCGATCTAAGAATGCCTCTGTTGAAGAAGTTCCTGAAGCAATCGAATCTACGATAACAAAGGCATCACATCATGAATCAACTCTCGTTAACGTAATGGCTGATTCAGGAGTTTCCGATTCTGAAGCAATCCTAACTGAAGCCGTGCATCACGATCTTGATGGGGATGGGCATCTTGACAAAGAAGAACTTCAAAGTGCAGCAGAAGTAGTTGCTGCAACTCAGAAGATTGAAACAGAAATTCAGGAAGCAATAGAATCCGAAATCGAAAACAATCCAATCGTTGAAGAAATAGACTTGGATAAACTCACTGCTGAAGCAACAGAAATGATTCGTCAAGGAGAACCAAAGAAGGCCTTAGCACTGCTAAAGCCGCATCTGAAAACAATTGGAGCAAATCATGCTGGAGCATGGAGAATTGCAGGAGGTGCGATGGCACGAATGGAACTCGACACGCATGCAATTGCTGCACTGGAACATGCAACTCGATTGGACGATGAGGTTGCAAGTGGCTGGTACAATTTAGGTACGCTGTATGCCCGTAATGATGATGATGATAAGGCAATTGAAGCCTTTGAAAATACGATTGAACTTGACAAAAGACATCTAAAAGCTCGACTAAAATTAGTAGACTATGCAAAATCTTCTGGAAATATCGGAGATGTTCTCTCCCACGGTATGGCCTTCCTTGAGGTACAAGATGATGCTTTGTTACGAAATGAAATAATCGAACACTTACTAACTTGTGCTGAACAAGAAGTAGCTGTTTTAGAGAATATTACTGGCATACCACCTACGATGCCAGAAGCACCTCAATTAGCTCAATATGCACTCGATTTCCTAACCCCTGGGGCATCCGAACACAGAGCAAGGGCAATGACCTTGAAGGGAGATAATATTGAGGCTGTAAAAATCTGGAGGGAATTAATCCAAACTGATAAATCTAATTCTGGACTATGGAAAGGTCTTGCACGTTCGCTAGAGGCTGCAGGAGATTTAGAAACTGCTCAACGATGCCACGCTAAAGCAAACGAACTTGAATCTGGAATACAATCAGAGCCACAACCCGATTCTGAGTCTTCACAGCCATCCGTAGCACAAGAAACATTCACACAACCTCCGCTTGAACCTGTTCAGCAGGAAGCCATTACAACACTGCCAGATCCTGTTGTCTCAGAAGAAGAGAAATCGACAGCAAATGATTTGTTACTTTCTCCGATCCAACCTCGAGTTCAACAAGTGAGGGAGGAACCGAAAGTCGAGGTTGATCTTGCCAAAGCAGCACTGGATGCTACAGCAATAATTGCATCATCCACTGAAATGAGTGTAGGTTCAAGTGCTGTTGCTAATCAAGATATTTCATGGTACAACCAAGGTGTTCAACTTATTGAAGATGGAAAGTTCCGTGAAGCTTTGTCGAGTTTCGACCGAGCCTTACCATCATTTGCCAACGATAATGAAATGGTGATTCGCATATTGAACGGAAGAGGAAATGCATATTATTTCATGGAAGAATATCCTGCCTGCGTAGAATCTTACCACAAGGCAATGATGATTGATCCATCAAATGTGAGGGGGCAAACACTCTATAACATGGGAACTGCATATGCAGAAATGGAACGATTTTCTGATGCAATAAAGTGTTACGAACAAGCCATGCCTCGCGGTTTATCACCTGAAGAATCCGCACGTGCCAAGGAACAAATCCGTCGATGCACCATTCTCGAAAAAGAGAGAAAGAAAAAGCTTTCACGAAAGTGAAATGAAAGTCAGGTTCATATTCCCCCGACGTTTCGGCTGTACATGGACTGTGGAACGTGCGAGACTGCACCAGCAATCGAAATCATCAAACCTAAGGTGGTGAATGTCAATCTAACAATCACTGAAAAAGCCTTGGATATGCTAACAGAAGCCTTCGGTGATGATCGTAGCCATGCACTCCTTGTAGGCGTTCTATCAGGCGGTTGTTCAGGATATATGTATGATTTACAAATCGTTGAAACAACCGATATTGATTGTCAAGAGATTGAGATTTCAGGATTTAGAGTTCTCGTACCAAAGGCTTCATCGCATTTACTCGATGGTATTGAAGTCGATTATGTGGATCGATTGATGGGTGGCGGATTCAAAATCAATAATCCAAATGCATCAAGTTCCTGTGGTTGTGGCGAATCCTTTGCATGAGGACCCCTCATGAGAGTGTTTCAACTCGATTCATACGTCTTGCTCCTTTCAGGAAAAGATTGTTTAAAATTTCTAGATGGTCTTTCAACCAATAAAGTTGAATCAACCTGTACGACTGTTTTTACAAAATCAAATGCCAAAATCATAGATATGGTTGAAGTAATAGTCGTTGGTGAAAATATTGCTTTAGTTGGCCATAATAAATACAAAACGAACTTAGTCGACCATCTAAACTCAAGAATTCTACAACAAGATGTTTCAATGAGAGACATTTCTGAATTCAATAATGTTTACATTTCATTTGATGATTATCCAAAAACGGATAACATTACTGTTGTAAGTACGTTCAGAGGCTGGATTATTGTTGCTCCTACTTCTTTTAACATTGAAGCGACCCTAACATTGGATGCTTTCAATGAATATCGTATTGAGCATGTAATTCCCCATCAAGAATACGAAATTACTCCTTCCAGGCATCCATTCAATTGCCGTTTAGAACATTTAGTTCATGAATCCAAAGGATGCTACATAGGCCAAGAAATCTTGACACGTATGAGAAGTAGGGGGAAAATGGGTAAATCACTCATCCGTATCGAAGGATCTCCTGAGGATGCCACTACAAATGGTGCAACACATTCACTCGCTATTCGAAAAACCTGAGGGATGGGGGAATGACTGTGAACGAAAATTCAGAAGTCGTACAACGTCGATATGATATCGATTGGTTACGAGTTATTCTCTTTGGATTATTGATTCCCTTTCACGTAGCCATAGGCGTATACTGGTCAACATATGGCACAGATATCAATCCTAACATGGCAAGCGATGATATGGATAATGATGAACTGGCTGCTGAAGAAAATACCTATACAGCAGATTCTATTGACCCGACAAGTATGTTTCTTCATTGGATGCATCAATGGAGACTAGCAGCGTTATTTATGATCTCTGGCATGGGTACTGCATTCGCCTTCAAGCGACGTTCGTGGGGTAAATTCCTTATCGAAAGATTACAACGATTATTAGTCCCAATGATATTTGGCATGTGGACAATCGGGTTTGCAGGCGGTATTGCTCTCGGAGCCATAGATTTGGATAATGAAAGTGTATCTGATATAGGAACATCTTTGATCTATCATATTTTGATTACTTCGTTCATATTTTGGATACCGATAATTGGGAAAATAATAGCGTTAGGCCATCTGTGGTTCTTATGGAATCTATTTTTGTATTCGCTTCTGATGACTCCTGTATTCCATTATGTTCAAAAAAATGCAGATGGAGCATTAGCAAGAATGTTCAAATCTATGTTTACTGCTAGATTTGGGATTGGTGTTTTCATGATCATACCTCTCTTATTGAGCAGTGTGGAGATTCTCTTCAAGCCGTGGATTGCTGGTTTTCTTGGAAGCGGATACGAATGGTTGTGGTTCCTTGGGTTTTTCATCTTCGGTTATTCCTGTATCATTGCCAAGAGTGAATATTATTCATTTTTAGAAAAAAATCGATTAAAAATTAGTGGGATAACACTCCTTCTGACCTTAATGTTTGTATGGATTCGAATTCAACAGCATAATGCCGGTATCCCTTACATTGATGGGGGTTGGATTGAACAAGGAATTATTCATAATCAAATGACACTCTTTTCATGCTTCATTCATAGTTTTCATGCTTGGTTCTGGTGTTTAGCAGTTTTTTCATGGGGAGCGCATTTTCTCAATAAACCAAGCAAAAATTTAGCCTACATGAATCAAGGAGTTTATCCATTTTACATCGTCCACATGCCAATTACTTTTGCTGCTTTAAAATTATCAACTGAAATGGGGATTACAAACTATTCCGCAGTTCTTCTTAGTTGCTTGCTGGTAACACTTGGTTGTTGGTTATCTTTTGAAATTTTAAAGAGAACCAAGGTTTCGAGATACCTATTTGGAATCAAAGAAATTCCAATAAAGAAATTAGACTAATCAATATCCGAGTACGTCTTTGAGTTGATTCTTGTAGAAGTTACCTGACTCCTGAAGAGATGCAAGTTCTCCTTCACTGAGATCCAATTCAAAGATTTGTTCAACTCCGTTTGACCCTAACAAACATGGGACACCGATGTAAACCTCATCCAATCCATATTGCCCTGTTAGATGACATGATGCGGGCAATAGCCGACGTCGATTATTGAGAACGGATTCTGCCATGATGGCAGCAGCAGAACCAGGAGCATAGAATGCTGAACCACGCTCGAGTAATTTGACAATTTCGCCACCACCACTTGCTGTGCGAGCTGATATAGCCTCTATTCTCTCTTGACTCATGAGTTGTGTAATAGGTATACCACCTACGGTTGTGTATCGTGGTAAAGGAACCATTGTGTCCCCGTGACCACCAAGAACCATAGGGCTAACGTCTTCTTCTGCGCATCCTAATTCTAAAGCAATGAAATGAGCCATACGGGCACTGTCGAGAACACCTGCTTGTCCTATTACACGGTTGGAAGGGAATCCGGTAACCTTCTGCATGTGATAGGTCATCAAGTCGAGAGGATTGGTTACAACAATGACAACGGCATCGGGCGCATGGTCACGGATACCTGCTCCCACTTGTGCAATAATTTCTGCATTTTTTCCAATGAGATCTTCTCGAGTCATTCCTGGTTGTCTTGGAAATCCGCTCGTGACGACAACAACATCTGAATCAGTAATATCTTCGTATGATGATGTGCCAGTAATTGTTCCATTGTAATTGAGAACATTTGCATTTTGACTCATATCCAAGGCCTTCCCTTTTGCAAACCCTTCATAGATATCGAGAAGGACGATATCTGCTATCTTCATATTGGCTAAAACAAAAGCACACGTTGCTCCAACATTTCCTGCTCCTATTACTGAAATTTTACGGCTTCCACGGGACATAATTCTCTCCTCAATCTGATGTCTGAACGAGACGCTCTTTAATTCAAATGGTTGTTCCCAAATAAATTCTCCATCTGGATGGAGGGTGGCATTGAAGAACCCCCTCTGTGTGGGCGAATCATAGGTGTAATTATGAAGTTGGGAGTGCTCAAAGAACCCGCTGATGAAACACGAGTTGCAATCGTTCCAACCAGCATGAAAAAATTACTCAAAGCAGGATTCGAAGTCATCGTTGAATCAGGTGCTGGTAAGGAGGCAAATTACTCTGATGAAGCATACACAGACGCAGGTGCAACTGTAGGAACACGAGAGGATGCTCTTGCTTGTGCTAACCTCATTACTATCCGATTCCCTGGTGTGGATGGGCTTGCAGAAGGAACAACTTTGGCATGTGTTTCAGATCCTTTCCGAAATCCACAGCACGTCAAGGATTGCATGAAAGCGAATATCACACTGCTCTCAATGGATATGATTCCTCGACGTTTGAGTCGTGCTCAATCAATGGATGTTAATTCAAGTCAAGACAATCTTGCTGGATACAAAGCGGTACTGCTAGGAGCATCCCAGGTTCCTAAGGGAATTCCAATGATGACAACATCCGCAGGAACTGTTCGACCCGCGAAGGTGGTCATTATGGGTTCAGGTGTTGCAGGATTGCAAGCAATTGCAACTGCAAAGAGACTCGGAGCAGTCGTTTATGCATCAGACGTTCGTAAATCCGCAGCAGAACAAATTGAATCTGTTGGTGGACGGTTCATCGAAGTCGATGGAATGGATGACTTTGAAGATGAAGCTGGATATGCTAAACCTCTCACCCCTGAATTTATTCAGAAAGTGAACGATACGGTTTGCGGTGTAGCATCAGATGCTGACATTATTGTTACAACAGCACGTATCTTTGGACGCCCAGCGCCTATTACTGTACCTTCATCAGCAGTTCAAAACTTCAAATCTGGTGCTGTTGTTGTTGATATGAATGCAGATGTAGGTGGAAACTGCGAAGACACAGTTGCAGGTAAAGTAATCACAACAGACAATGGCGTAATTATTGTAGGAACATCAAACCTCCCAGGAACTATCGCTACTACAGCAAGTATGCTTTATTCCAACAATCTAACCACATTCATCACTTCCTTAGTCGATGAAGGAGAAGTGAAAATCTCCGATGATGACGACATCCTCGTAGGCGCTCCAGAAGGAAGCGATTTCTATGTTAATGGAATGGGTGGCGTTCTCATCTGCAAAGATGGAGAGTTACATCCAAAACAAACTCGCTTAGGAGGTGCACTCGAATGACACCAGAATTTTTAATTGGAAACATTACTCTGTTCGTACTTGCTATCTTCCTTGGATTTGAGTTGATCACAAAAGTACCTGCAACACTGCACACGCCTCTTATGAGCGGTGCAAATGCAATCTCTGGAATTTCAATCATTGGAGCACTTATTGGGGCAAATGTAGCATACGAATCTGGAGATACAGCAATTTCAGGAATACTTGCATTTGTTGCAGTAGTTTTAGCGATGATCAATGTTGTTGGTGGATTCCTTGTCACCAATAGAATGTTGAATATGATTGCTGGAAAGAAGCGAAGAGGTGCTTGAGATGGAAGATTGGGTTTCTCTAGGATATTTATTATCTGCCGCACTTTTCATTTTTGGTTTGAAAAAACTTGGTCATCCAAGAACTGCTCCCTTTGGAAATCAACTTGGAGCACTCGGTATGCTCGTTGCAGTTCTCACTACAATCCTTAGTATGGAATTGGCAGGGGATGCTGAATGGGTTCTGATTGGAGTAGGTGTAGCACTTGGCTCCCTTATCGGCTACATCATGGCTGTACGTGTTCAGATGACAGGGATGCCTGAACTTGTTGCACTGTTCAATGGATTTGGTGGTGCAGCATCTGCACTTGTTGCTTTGTCTGAAGTTTGGAGGTATATGGAGGATTCATCGAACATACCCACTGGAAATCTAGAGATCACCGTCATCATGGTCGCCGCTGGTCTATCGGCACTCGTTGGTTGGATGACTCTCACGGGATCACTTCTCGCAATGTACAAACTCAAAGGCGGAGTAAGCGTCTTTGGCAAGTGGATTAAGACACCTACATGGGGACCTCCATGGCTAAATCCAGTCAAGGTTCTTCTTGTGATAGCCGTAGCAGTACTGATTTACCTAAGCATCGATGAACCAACGAACACCACGTATCTATGGAGCATTATTGGAATCTCCTGTTTGTTAGGTCTTGTTCTGGTGTTACCAATCGGTGGAGCAGACATGCCAGTTGTTGTATCGTTACTCAACTCATTATCTGGTATCGCAGCAGCATTTACTGGATTTATTATCGGGAATTCAGCGCTTATCATCGCAGGTTCCCTTGTTGGAGCATCTGGTCTAATTCTAACATTCATTATGTGCAAAGCAATGAATCGTACCCTTGCTGATGTCTTGTTCAAATCGTTTGGAGGAACTGGTGAAAAGGAATCTTTGACTCGAACAAAGGTTGGTTCAGATCCTGATGAAGTTGCAATGATGATCGATGGTGCACAAAAAGTCATCATCGTCCCAGGTTACGGAATGGCTGTATCCCAATGTCAACACCAAGTCAAAGAATTTGCAGATTTGATTTCAGAGAAGTTCGATACGGAAGTCAAGTATGCGATTCATCCTGTAGCTGGACGTATGCCTGGCCACATGAATGTCCTTCTTGCAGAGGCTAATGTTCCATATGAACAGCTCATTGAAATGGATGAAATAAACTCAGAATTCCCAGAATGCGATGTTGCAATTGTTATCGGAGCGAACGATACAACGAATCCTGCTGCTCGAAGCGGCGAAGGTCCACTTGCAGGAATGCCAATTATCGATGCAGATGCTGCACGTACTGTCGTCATCATCAAGCGTTCACTCTCCGTAGGCTATGCAGGTGTCGATAATGACCTCTTTTACATGGACAAAACAATGATGCTCTTTGGTGATGGAAAGGCCATGATGACTGGTTTGAACAATGCGATAAAAGAAATCTAATTTACTGGTGTATAAGGAACGTTGAAAGGTCTCTTAGGGATGGCATTAACATTGGAGGAAGGCTCATGCGTTCACGAACTCTACTAATTCTTCTTTTGGCTGTCTGTCTTATTGCACCAGTCATTGCAAATCCCAATGGACCACCTTGGGAAAATAGCCAGGGAGATTTAACAGTTGAAGGCGGTTGTACTTGTCACGGAGTTGGAGGACCTGTCAATGGTCAACCTTCAACCGAAGTTGTTGTATCAATTTCTGGCATCCCTCGTTCCTATGATCTTGGTGTTTCATACGACTTTACAATCAACCTTCAACATGCATCTTATGATGAAGGTGGCTTCATGTTGTGGAGTTACGGTGTCGGAACACTAACCGCAGGCGAAGGACAACAACAAGTCCCTGAAGAACCAACAGCTGTTTCTCATTCAGAAGTCGGTAATGGATGGATTGTATCATGGACTGCACCTAACGAAGACGTCGGAGAGGTATCGTTTACGCTCGTCGGTAATGCTGTCGATGGCCAAAATGGTGCTAATGAAGGTGACAAATGGAATATCCTATCATTCTTCATATCCGCTCCTGATTCAACTACAAATGATGATGAAGAAGCTTTAGCACTACGTACGATTAGCGTTGGAGACTTTGAATCACTGTTTGTTGCAGACATTGATCCCGCTGTTGTTGAGGCAGAACGGCAAGAAGGTATCGCAGATGACTTTTTCACCAACGGAAATATCTTCTACTGGTCAACACTTGCAATTATCTTAGTTGGTGCTGTTGTTCAAGGGGAATTCTATGAACGTCGATTTGGAGGAGGTCCTAAACACCTCGATATGCGACTTGCTCTGCCACAAGGTATCAGAAGAGGTATCCTCGGTCTAGGCTTACTCCTAGCCTTTGGATGGGCAGTTGATAATTCACAACCATGGGGCTACAGTTTCCTTCTCGGAATATGCACACTATGGGCAATGTTTGGTGTTTATCGAACAATTGTTCAAGCTAGGGCAGAACCGAATCCAGAAGATCTAGTGTGAGGTTGATTCATTGAAAACCCAAAGTGGTTTACAACTTGAAAATGACCAGAAGTTAACAGTTCAAGAGCATCTGAATTTGTTAACTCAACAAGGTACTCTTGCGTTTGTACTCATCATCACCTTAACTGGATTATTTATGACTCAGGTTGATGAACTCTTACAATGGCTCCTCGATCGTATGAATCCTTGTGCAACAAAGGATTGCCTTACATTGTATGAACCTGCATCATGGAGCGTAGTCAGGTGGCTTACTGCAGTATTTCTTGCGGTCATATGCACACTTCCATTGATCATACGTTCATTTTACAAATTTGCACAACCAGGTCTAACAAAAAATGAAAAAATTATGTTCCGTAAATGGACAATCTTTTCGCTAATTTCGATTTATTCATTGCTTGGCATTCTATTCTTCTATGCAATACCAATGCTTTATTCAATTGGGGATTCTGTACATTCAGAAGTTGGATTAACAAGCCAATATGATGCTGTTCATATGTTCATTTTTGCACTGTCAATATTCTGGACTTGCCTCATTGGATTCATTCTTGTTTTTGCAACAATAAGTGCTGGTTCAACTGGGTTAATTACAGATTCAACACAAGATTGGTGGCGGATTCGAATACATGGAATCGGAGGACTTGTCCTACTCTTATCCCTCCCAGGAAGATGGAATGGAACCAACATAGCCCTGATCACAACCATGATTATTATTCTAGAATATGTCATAAAGAACAATGTAAGAAAGACACATTCAATTAATTCACCGAAACCAATGTTTGATCATGAAGGTCGAAGACGCCTACTTCTATACATCGAAATTTCAGATAAACATGAAGATTTTAAGATGCAGGATTCGCCAGAAAACACTGCATTTTTACGTTGCAATTCACTTACCAATAATATTAACGAAAGAGATATTATTGTTGATACAGTGGTAAGTTACCGAATAACTGATACAATCATAATTGGATGTGATGATTCAAAACTACCCACATCATTCCAATCAGTTATCAAATCTGCAAACTGCTCTATGTGGTTCCTTCAAGATGGAGATAATGAAAGTATTATGATGTTACAGAAACGAATTCTTGGGCCTAACAACTCACCCAACAATTGAAACGATTCGGTATAGTACGAACTACATGGGGAGGAAGGCAAATGCGTCAGGCATCATAATTTGTCTGCTTCTCTCAGTTCTATCCTTCACATTATCTTCTAATATCAATTCCTTATTTGATATCGAAGTGGATTCTAATGTCGCGAATGAGACACCTTTGGTGGGTTTAGTGGATAATGAATCGTGGCTTGTTGTTCTTGTTGACTTTGATTCAGACCCACTCGAAAATAATCAAAAACAAGAGTTTGGTTCCCTCTTAGAGGAACAAGCACAATTGTATTTTACTGAAGCGTCTGGGCGTACAATAAATATTGAAATTGACGTTCATGATGAGATTATTCGTTCACAACGACCATTGCAATATTATGGCAAAGACGGAGACAACGGTCGTGATTATGGAGATGGTACTGAATTTATGCCTGCCAAACTATCTGAATATGTCGTTGATAATCTGAACGTTGAAGATTGGAGCAAGTATGATCTGAACGAGGATAAAATTGTTGACAGATTCCTAATCGTTCATTCAACACTATCTCAAGAACAAGGCGGTGGCTCAACGAGCAGGATTTGGTCTCATTTCACAACATTTCAGACTCCAATTTCGATTGATGGATATGTCATAGAGCATTACACAATGTCAAGTCTTCGACATGGTATGAATGGAATTGGAACCATACTCCACGAAATGATGCATCAATTTGGAGCATTTGACCTCTATCCAGTCCACGATTCTGGATACAGTGGGTCTTGGAAAGGTATCGGTATTTGGGACATTATGGCAAGTGGAAATTGGAATGGAGGTGGAGA
>CEQM01135736.1_pt1 | contig 24281 bp, 18 predicted proteins | sample 531111 | NCBI WGS metagenome assembly CEQM01 (sample SAMEA2621278, study PRJEB7988) | marine metagenome | biome: marine biome (ENVO:00000447); feature: deep chlorophyll maximum layer (ENVO:xxxxxxxx); material: "saline water (ENVO:00002010), including plankton (ENVO:xxxxxxxx)" | depth 120 m
TGTAATATAAATCTAATTAATTTTATTTGTTCTCTATATATTTGAATTAATTATTCATAATAAATTATTTATGATTGAACCATATATTAATAATGAATTTGATTTATTAAAAAAAGTAATTCTTGGCATCGCGGAGAATTTTGGAGGTGTTCCTGAATTACAAGATGCGTATGACCCAAAATCTAAAGAACATATTTTGCAAAACACTTATCCTGTAGAACATAATTTAATTTATGAATTAAATAAGTTTAAGGATGTTTTAATTAAACATAATGTCGATGTTTTGTCTCCTGAAAATATTCCTAATTGTAATCAAATTTTTACTCGTGATGTTGGCTTTGTTGTAGAAAATCAATTTTTTATATCTAATATGATTAGTAAAAGAAGTATTGAGTTGAACGGGATAAAATATATTTTAAAACAAATTAAGAGTGCAAACATAAATAATATACCTAAATCTGTCTTTGTTGAGGGTGGTGATGTCATTGTGTTTAATAATTTTTTATTTATTGGATATTCTGATTCCAATTCATTCGACAAGTATGAAGTAAGTAGAACAAATGAGGCAGCATTAGAATTTTTTGCAAATAAATTTCCTTCAAAAAAAATAATCGGATTTAATCTGCACAAGTCTGATTCTAAATCAGATGAAAATTGTTTACATTTAGATTGCTGTTTTCAACCCTTAGGATTAGGTCATGCTATTTTGTATCCTGGTGGTTTTAAGTTTAAAGAGGATATTTCTTTTATAGAAAATTTATTTGGTAAGGAAAATATTATTTATGTTGATAAATTTGAAATGGCAGATATGAATTCTAATCTTTTTTCAATTAATAAAAATGTAATTGTTTCAGAAAAAAAATTTGTAAGAATTAATTCTGTTTTAAGACAGAAGGGCTACATAGTTGAAGATATACCTTTTTCTGAAATTGCTAAAATGGGAGGTTTGTTAAGATGCACTACTTTACCACTAATTAGAAATTATGAATAATCAAGTGACTGATACAATATTAATGATTAAGCCCTGTAATTTTGGATATAATCCTTTAACAGCAAAGGATAATGCATATCAGAATATTTATAAAGATGGTTTGTCAAAAGATGATATAGCCCAAAAAGCGATTTTTGAATTTGAGAATTTTGTTAAAGTTTTAAAAAAAGCTGGCATCAAAGTTGTTGAATTCCCAGATTCCTCACTTCCTTACACACCAGATTCTATTTTCCCTAATAATTGGATTAGCACCCATTCAAATGGTGTTGTGTACTTATATCCGATGTTATCAATTAATAGAAGATTAGAAAGAAATCCTGATATTATAAATTATTTGAATAATAAATTTTCAATAAATATGATTGTTAGTGATTTATTGAGTTTTGAAGATAAAAATCACTTTTTAGAGGGCACTGGAAGTATGGTATTAGATAGGGTCAATAGGATTGCATATGCCTGTATTTCAAAAAGAACAAATAAAAATTTGTTTATCAAGTGGTGCGATATGGCAAATTTTCAGCCAATATCTTTTCTTGCTTGTGATTTACATACACCTATCTATCATACGAATGTTATGATGAGTATTTGTAGTGAAATGGTTTTTATATGTTTGGAATCTATAGTTAATAAGGAAGAGAAAGAAGAATTATTATCTTTGTTTCATAAAACAAATAAAGAAATTATTGATATTACTTTAAATCAAATGAATTGCTTTCTTGGAAATGTAATAGAATTACAAAATAATCTTAATGAATCATATTTGGTTATGAGTTCATCTGCTTTTAAAACTTTAACAGATAGCCAATTTTCTATTATTAATAAAAAATCTAAAATTCTACATTCACCCCTTGATACTATTGAGTATTTTGGCGGTGGAAGTGCTAGATGTATGATTGCTGAATTATTTTTAAATCCTAATTTTGATTCCTAACCCAAACATCTTATTTCGTTATGATATTCGATAATCACATTCAAGATATTAAAGATTTAATCTGTTCTATGTATCCAACTTGCCATAGAGATGATATTCAAATACAGGATACTAGAAAAGAGTTTACTGGTGATTTTACTGTTGTTGTTTTTGCATTAGCTAAGTTTTCTAAAAAATCAGTTGAAAATACAGCTATTGAACTTGGTTCAAAGCTGGTTGAAGAGATTAACTATATTTCTTCTTTTAATTTTGTTAAAGGATTTTTGAATTTAAAGTTTTTAGATTCTTTTTGGTATTTGGTTTTAGAAAATAGTTATAAAGATAACTTTCATGTTAATGCATGTAAAAACAAAAAAATAGCTCTTGAATCGTGTTCTCCAAACACAAATAAACCTCTTCATTTGGGGCATTTGAGAAATATTTTATTGGGTGATGCAATATCCAATATATTAGTGGCTGATGGTTTTTTTGTAGAAAAGGTGCAGATAATTAATGATAGGGGTATACATATATGTAAATCTATGTTAGCATGGTTGAAATTTGGTAACAGTGAGACACCCAATAGTTCTAAAGTAAAAGGTGATCATTTAGTAGGTAAGTATTATGTTATTTTTGAGCAAGAATATCAAAAAGAACAAAATAATTTGATTCAACAAGGTCATTCTAAAGAGGAAGCTAAAATAATATCTCCACTTTTAAATGAAGCTAAGGAGATGTTAAAGCAATGGGAAAGTGGTAAAGCAGATATTATTAGTTTATGGAAAAAAATGAATTCTTGGGTTTATCAAGGGTTTGAAAAAACATATAACAATATTGGGGTTTCATTTGATAAAATTTATTATGAAAGTGAAACTTATTTGATTGGTAAAAAACATGTTTTAAATGGACTGAAAAGTGGAATTTTCAGCGAGAAAGATGATGGTTCTATTTGGGCTAGATTTCAAGATAACAATATTGATGACAAATTATTACTTAGATCAGATGGTACAGCGGTTTATATGACTCAAGATATAGGTACTGCTATACTAAGATATGATGATTTGTCGTTTGATAATATGGTTTATGTAGTTGGTAATGAGCAAAATCATCATTTTAATTTATTATTTCGACTTTTAAAGAAAATGGGTTTTTCTTGGTATAATAATTTATTCCATTTATCATACGGTATGGTGAATTTACCTGACGGTAAAATGAAATCAAGGGAGGGTAATGTTATTGATATTGATGATTTATTAAAAGAAATGTATTCTAAATCAAAAGATATTTTACTTAATTCAGGCAAGTTGGACTTAAATTATGACCATCAACTACCTTTAATAATTGGTGACGCAGCATTGAAATACTTTATTTTAAAACCAGATCCAAAAAAAGAAATTTTATTTAACCCAGAAGCTTCAATTGATTTTAATGGTCACACAGGTCCATTTATTCAATATACTTATGCAAGAATTAATTCAATATTATCAAAAGGAGATATGTGTCCAATTGTTTTTAGCCTTGTTCATCGAAATCTTCTTAAAGAAGAAATAAGTTTAATTAAATTAATTTTGAATTATCCAACTACTATACATCAATCCGCTAAAAATTTCAACCCCTCTATATTAGCAAATTATTTATATTCTTTGGCTAAGGAATACAATCATTTTTATCAAAAAATTCCTATTTTAAGTGCTGAAGATAAAAATGATGTTAATTTTAGGGTTAGTGTTTCAAGAAAAGTAGCAGAATTAATAAGTAAAGGAATGAAATTATTAGGTATTAAAGTTCCTGCTAAAATGTAATAAGAGTTATTTATATGTTTGAAAATTTATCAGATAAGTTAGAGAGGGCATTTAGTTTATTAAAAGGTCATGGTCGTATCACTGAAATTAATGTAGCACAAACATTAAAAGAGGTAAGAAGAGCATTGATTGATGCAGATGTTTCATATCGAACAGCTAAAAAATTTGTTAGTGATGTTAAAGAAAAGGCATTAGGTCAACAAGTATTAACATCAATTAATCCTGGTCAGTTAATGGTTAAGATTGTTCAAGATGAATTGACAAAGTTAATGGGAAGTAGTGCTCAAGAAATAAATATTTCATCCAGTTTAACAATTATTTTAATTTCTGGTCTTCAAGGATCTGGAAAAACAACTTTTTCAGGTAAATTAGCGAATTATTTAGTTCAAAAGAAACAGTTAAAGCCTTTATTAGTTGCCTGTGATGTTTATAGGCCAGCAGCAATTGATCAATTAGAAGTTGTAGCATCTCAAATATCAGTGCCTGTTTTTAAAGATTTGGACACAAAAAATCCTGTTGAAATTGCAAAAAAGGGTATTGAAATTGCTAAGAGCCAAGGTAAAAATGTTGTTATCATTGATACCGCTGGTCGATTAGCTGTTGATAATGAAATGATGGCAGAAATTCGTTCAATTAAAGATGCTGTTACGCCTTCAGAAATTTTATTCGTAGTTGATGCTATGACCGGTCAAGATGCTGTCAATACTGCAAAAACTTTCAACGAAGTACTTGATTTTGATGGTGTTGTTTTAACTAAACTTGACGGAGATACAAGAGGTGGTGCTGCATTAACAATTAAAAATGAAGTTAATAAACCAATAAAGTTTATTGGTACTGGTGAGAAGATGGATGCTATTGATATTTTCTATCCAAATAGAATGGCTGATAGAATTTTAGGAATGGGTGATGTTGTTTCTTTAGTTGAAAAGGCTCAAGAACAGTTTAGTGAGAAGGAGGCTAGAGATATGGAAAGAAAGCTTTTGAAAAATCAATTTACTTTTAATGATTTTTTAAAGCAAATTAAGCAGATTAAAAAAATGGGAAATATTAAAGATCTCTTAGGGATGGTGCCAGGAGTGGGTAAAGCTATTAGAAACCTTGATATTGATGATGATGCATTTAATTCCATAGAAAATATTATTTTTTCAATGACTGAACAAGAAAGAAATAACCCTAAAATTATTAATCATTCAAGAAGGCAACGAATTGCTAATGGTAGTGGATCTAAAATAGAAGATGTTAATAAATTAATTAAACAATTTAGCCAAATGGGTAAAATGATGAAGATGATGAAAAGTGGTGGTTTTGAGAATATGATGAAGAACTTTAATGGACCTAATCCTAATTTTAAATAATTATATATGATATTACTAGATGGTAAGGCATTATTGTCAAAAATAAAATTATCCTTATGTAAAGAAGTTTCTTTATTAAAAAATGACAACAAAAGACCTCCTCATCTTGCTGCTATATTAGTAGGTGATAATCCCGCATCTCAAACTTATGTTAATGCTAAAATAAAAGCTTGTAATGAAATAGGTTTTGAGTCAACAGTTATTAATTATTCTACGAATGTAAAACAAGATGTTTTACTTGAAAAAATTAAAGATGTAAATGATTCTGATAATATTGATGGACTTATTGTGCAATTACCTTTACCTAATCATATTGATGAGCATCTTGTTACTCATAGTATATCACATAAAAAGGATGTTGATGGGTTCCATCCTATAAATATTGGTAGAATGGTATTAGGTTTAGATTGTTTTTTACCAGCAACTCCATTTGGTATAATATCTTTACTTGATGAATATAATATAGCTACATCCGGAAAAAAATGCCTTGTGATAGGTCGTAGTCATATTGTTGGTACTCCTATGAGTATTTTAATGTCTCGCAATACGAAAATAGGGAATGCAACAGTAACATTAGCTCATAGTAAAACTAAAAATCTAGATTCATTAACAAAAGAAGCTGATATTATTATTGTAGCAATTGGTGTCCCTACGTTTCTGAAATCTCACATGATTAAAAAGAATGCAATTGTTATTGATGTTGGCATTCATAGAATACCTTCTCAATCCAATAAAAGTGGCTATAAATTAGTTGGCGATGTAGATTTTCATGAATTAAAAGAAAAAACTGCATATATTACTCCTGTACCTGGTGGTGTAGGACCGATGACGATTGCTTCTCTGTTGCAAAATACTTTATACTCTGCTAAAAAAATAATATATTCGCATACTTAATTGTTATAATATGAAAAATTTTTTACTCCTATTAATTTGTTTTTTTTCGTTTTATATTAATGCACAAGAGTACATTAAAAATATAAAAGGTGAAGTTTTAATTAAAGGGTCGTTTGATTCTAAGTCTAAAGTGAAATCTGCAGGTACTATGTTTATTTATGAAACTGAGGGAAATGATAGTTTTATTTTAGATAGTGCTAAAGTTAGGTCCGGCCAATTTGTATTTAAAAAAAGAATATATGAAACAGGTGTGTATAAGTTAGCTTATAATAATATGTCAAATTCTCTTGATTTCATTGTTAACTCTGCAGAGTCAAAAAAAATTAATTTTGAGATTAATAATGTTAGAATAAAAAAAGGTTATGACATCATAGAATCAGTGGAAAATAAAATTAAGAAGTTATATACAGTTAAAGAAGAGTCAATTACTCAAAAATTAAAGTTAATTAGAAAAAGTAAAAAAAGTAGAGATGAAAAAATAGCAGAAATGAGTAAGCTGCAAAGTGAATTATATGATTATGGTCTTCAATTGCATAATCAACACCCTGGAACATATTTTGGTATGATATTATCTAAAATGAAATCTCCACAAACATATATTTCTCATTTATATTTCAATGATATTGATTTTACTGATAATTGTATTGTAAGAAGTACATTGCTCCCTACTAGAATACAGGATTTTTTTCAAAATCATAGTAACTGGCCTAATAATAAATTTGGCTTTCATGATGCTATAGATGTTGTAATGGAACATGCAAAAGTTAATGACGAAGTAGCGGAGTTTTGTATGTATAATATGCTTGACGGTTTTTATAACACAGGACAAACTGATAAAAAGAATAATCCAGTGTGGACTGATTTATGTAATTATATTATGGATAATTATATTTTTGGAGAAGGTTGCGGTGATGATGTTCAACCGAGTGAATTATTGAAAGAACGAGCATTTAAATTTAAAAATTTACAACTAGGTAGTAAACCACCTAATTTTACTATTCTTGATTTAAAAAATAACAATATTGACTTAGCAAAAACTTGTTCTAAAAATAATTTTACTGTTTTAATGTTTTGGGCATCTCATTGTCAACATTGTATGGCAGAGTTACCAGGTTTTGCAAAATGGTATGATCAAAATAAGAATGGTAATTTTGAAATTATTGCAATATCGTTAGATGGTAATACTAAAAATTGGCAAAATGCAGTAAATAACAATAATTTTAGTTGGATTAATATATGTGAATTTAAAGTGTATAAATCACCTATATGTTTAGATTATAAAATTAAGAAAACCCCTACATTTTTTGTGTTAAATAATGCTATGGAAATTGTCGCAAAACCGAGAAGCACTCATCAGTTACGATCATTTCTTTTGTCAAATAAATAAAAGAATTGGCCCTGTGGCTCAACTGGATAGAGTACCTGACTACGGATCAGGAGGTTAAAGGTTCGAATCCTTTCAGGGTCACTTTTTTATTAATGCTTCATTTTAATAAATTATGAATTTTAAAAGAATATTATTACTGTTTACCTTTTCTATTTCAAGTATTATTCTTTCACAAAGAACATCAATAGGTTTCTTTTATGGCCCTTCAATTGGTTATAATGCTGTATATGATGATGTTGGTAATTATCATAATTTATTTGATTTTAGTTTAGGAGACAGTAATATATTAAATACATTTAGTTTATTAGATGATAATAATTTATCAAATAATATAGAACTAATTAATGGAAATGTTTTTGGCTTAAGATTTAATTTTCCAGTAATTAAAGGCTTGTCAATTCAGCCTGAATTAGAGTTTCAGCAGCTTGAATTTAATCATATTTTATATCAAAATAGTTCTTATGCAGTTTTTAATAATTTAGAATTAGCTTTATCAGGTTTACAAAGTGAAGATTTATATAAAACTGCTATGTATTTTTGGAAGGTAAGTTATTTTAATTTCCCCTTTGTATTGAAGATCTATCCAACTGAAAAATTTTTTTTTCAAGCAGGTTTTAAATTTGGATTCTTATTAAAAGCTGAGGAAAGTCGCATTTTATCATCATTTAATAATAATACTCAAGATTATACTAATAGTCAATTATTTTTAGATGAAAGAGTTGTTTATGAGTTTTTTGACTCAGATTCAGGAATTGACAACCATGGTTTTGATAAGGATGAATGGCCATTTAATTGGAATGGCTCTATTATTGGAGGTCTAGGTTTTGAAACTAAAACTTTTTATCTCTCTTTGCGTTATAATTTGGGTTTAGTTGATTTTTTTAGCGAGGTAGAAAATAAAGATGATGATTTTTTTGAAATATATAATAGTGAGATTGACGAATATATTTATACAGATTTAATAATTACAGAGCCTTTAATAAATAATAATTTTAAATTAAGAAGTGTGCATTTAACTATTGGCTTTAATATTTCTAATTAGTTATTACAATAAAATATTATTACTTTCGTTCAATAATCAGTCAAATAATTTTATTAATTTTTAAAAAATAAGTAGTATGAAAAATTTATTATTATCACTTTTGAGTTTCTTATTTATATCATTTTCTATTGCTCAAGATAAGAAAGATGTATCTAAAGACCTTAAGTTAAAATCTGTTAAAGCAGTTGACTATTTACATAAGAATATTAAGCTTGATGAAAAGCAAAAATCTATTTTTATGAATGAATTTGCAGAATATGCATTTAATATGGCTAAGGCTATATCCAAAAGTAATGAAAAAGGTGTTGATGCAAAAGGTTCAAAAGGTGTTCATCAATATATGTTACGTTTTTCTGCTAAAAGAGATAAGTTAGCAAAAGCTTGTTTAAAAAAGAAACAAGTTAAATTATATGATGAATATGTTAGACATATACATCCCTTTACATTGGAAGTGAGGAAACCAAAGAAAAGAAATTAATATATTTATTCATTATTCAAATTCATCATTTTTAAATTCTCATTTGAAGATGATGAATTTGACATAAAAATATTTAAGTCACCAGTATACTTTTCTCTTTCTTTAGTGACATTATTAAATACTTCTAGAACATAATAATATACACCGTCAGTTACTTGAGTATTATTATATGTTGTTTTTCCATTCCACCATTCACCACTTATTCCGTATCCTGTAGTGTTGTATACTATAACACCCCATCTGTTATAAACTGTAAAAATACTTTCAGTATATATTTCAGGATTTAAGTTTTTAATAATAAATTGTTCATTATTACCATCGTCATTAGGGGTTATTACATTTGAAAATACTAGAGGACACTCAAATCCAATATTTATTATTGAAACAGTATCGCATGCAGGATATGCAAAGCTATATAGTCCAAAATTGGGTACAGTAATATCTGTAAAATTAGATGTTTGGTCAGTAAAAATGACTCCAGGTTCACCATAAATTTGTTCCCATGGTCCTCCTTGGCTAGGGTCATCAGTATAAGCGATTAGTGATGCTGTTAAAATACAGTTTTGAAAATTAGGAGCAATAATATGTGGTGGAGTAGGTTCAAATTGAATTTCTAAAAGAGTGGTATTTCCGCATCCATTTAATCCAATCTCATAAGTTCCATAATCAGATACTATAAGTTCAGTGTTAACTGATGTTGAATTTGTGAAACTTGCATTTGTTCCTGTAGGTGAATTATTTATAAACCATTCAATATTTTGTCCATTATCAATAATTGCTTCTAAATTTGTTGAAAGAGCACATGATGTGATTTGTTCTGCTAAGATTTCAGGTTGAACTGGTTCAAAATTAATAATCGCAGTTTCACTATTTGTACCGCAACCATAGTAGGTGAAAGTGTATTCTCCATATTGATTTACTATTACATTTGTACTTGTTGAAGTAGGATTACTAAAAATAGCATTACCAGGTCCCTGGTAGTCCCAATATCCTGGATCTCCTAGTACAATAGCTTCTAATTGACTTTCTAACTCACAGTATATATTTAAATTTTCTGTTGGAGATATTATTTGAGGTTCTATTGCTAGTGAATTGACATAGATTGGCTCACTAGATTCACCACATCCATTATATATGAATTCATATGTTCCATATTCATCAACAGTCACAATAGGATTTAATAATTCTTGGTCATTAAAAATAGCATTACCAGGTCCTGAGAAACTCCAGTATCCTGGGTCTCCATCAACTGTAGCATTTAACTCAAACGGTTCTAAGCAATATATATCTTCTGGTCCATTGGTACTTGGCTCAATACCTGTCATATTTATTTCAATAGAGCTGTTTGTTCCACAACCGTAATATGTAAATAAATAAGTGCCGTAACCATTAACAGTTATTGTTGGATTTAAAGAAATTGGATTATCAATATTAGTTAAAAAAGGACCTTCACCTTCCCAATATCCAGGGTCTCCTTCAATTACTGCATTGAGTGAAAAGCTTTCTAAGCAGGAATAGGTATTTGATATAGATGAAAGTATTGGTGCACTACTTTCCACATTAACTGTTGTTGAAAATTCTTCACCACATATTGTGTAAGAAAAAATATAAGTTCCATATGCTGTGACACTAGCAAATGTGTTATTTGCAGATATGTTATCGATTTGTACATTTAAATTTGGTTCAACACTCCATTCTCCATTATTATTGCCTCCAATAACATTTAATGGTATATCATCTAAGCAATAAACAGTATTTGGTATGTCAAAACTTATGTTATTTGCAACTTCTATTATTACTTCATCAGTTGAATTGGTGCATTCAGTAAAAATTTCCCATTGAAATATATTTTCACCATTTCCTAGACTGGTAACTAGGGTAGTTGGACTAGATGGATCTGAAAAAACTCCGAAACCACTTATTACTGACCAAGTACCTATTTCATTATTAGCAGGGTCATTTCCATTTAATACAATTTCATCTTCACAAGTTAGGAGGTTACTTCCAGCTTCAGATGTTGTTACTAGAGATAGGTCAGCACTAGAATTAACATCTAAAATATAATCGCCAGGTTGAAAGCCGTCAGAATATATATCTACGATAACATAGTAAACACCCTCAGTTAAATAAGTGTCAATTGTTAGGGTGCCTTCAAAAAATGACATTACCTGTTCAATGGGTCCACTGCAGCATGCAGAAGCAACAGTTAGCCAAGATTCACCTGCCCAAAATCCTGCATCTTGTGTGAGTGTGAAGTTAAAGTTTCCATCACAAGTGACTGTTAATTCTATGATTTCATCATTAAAAGGAGCAAAATTACAATTTTGTCCGGCTGGAAAAACATCACTGTCAATTGATCCATTATCAGTAATTGAGTAGTTAGGTAAACAAGGACCAGGTATAATTCCACAGGTTATAAAAACATCATTTTGTGTAAATCCAAGGCAATCTTCGTTAATCCCTACGCTGCATAATGTTGCACCTTCTGGGTTTTCGTCAACTATGATACCAAAGTCTATGCAATCTAGACCCCATCCTCCATTTTCAAAATAAGGTGAATTTGTAACTGGGTCAAAATCATTATATGTGGCTAACCATATACCATTGCTTACACTTACTGTAGCAGTATTACCTGTAGCTGGGGCTGTAACTTCTGTTACAGTCGTGCCTAAAATATTAATGTCATTATTAAAATATAAATCAAAACCATCTGCTGAGCCTCCAGATCCAATACAGGCACTGATATCCATATAAAAGGTACCGTCTCCATTATCAATAACATTACTAACTGTTAGTGTGGGTGTTGTATCACAAGCTATTAAACTATTATTAATGAAAAATAACGATATAAAAATTGAGAAAAAAATTTTAAAAAAAGATATTTTCTTAAACATTCTATAAAAATAAAGATTTATTATATTAATGACTATTTTTTTAACCTTCAAATTTCTATGTATTTTTGAACATTTATTGCACATTAGCAATTTGAAATAGTTTTTTTAAGAAAAATAATTATGATTTACAGATACTTTTTTAGAAATTTTCTTTTTTTATTCCCTCCTGAGTATTCCCATAATATAGCTATTTTTTTTATCAAACTAATATTTTTAGTCCCCGGTGTTAAACAATGTTTAAAGTTTTTTTATTGTTTTGAAGGTTCAAAATTGCAAAAAAGTCTTTTTGGCCTTGTATTTAAAAATCCTGTTGGTTTAGCTGCTGGTTTTGATAAAAATGCGAATGTATTTAATGAATTTGAATCCTTCGGTTTTGGATTTATTGAGATTGGTACTGTAACCCCAATGCCACAGTATGGTAATCAAAAGCCAAGATTATTTAGATTGAAAATGGATAATGCTCTAATTAATAGAATGGGTTTTAATAATGACGGTATTGAAAAAATTGTTAAAAGATTAAAAAATAAAAAAACCAACATTATAATAGGAGGAAATATAGGTAAAAATAAAATTACACCAAATGAAGCAGCTTCGTCCGATTATAAAGATTGTTTGCAAAAAATAGCACCACATGTTGATTATCTAGTACTTAATATAAGTTCTCCTAACACTCCTGGATTAGTGGAGTTGCAAAATAAAAAAGGTTTAAAATCATTACTTTCAGTAGTTCAAGAAATTAATCAAAAAGAATTTAATAAGCCATTATTAATTAAAATCTCTCCTGATTTAACTTTGAAACAAATTGATCATATTTTAACTTTAGTTAAAGAATATAATATTGCAGGTATAATTGCAACGAATACCTCATCCAATAGAGATAACCTTACTACTAGGTTATCATATATAGATCAAGTAGGTGCTGGTGGGTTAAGTGGAAGACCGCTGTTTGTAAAGTCTAAAAAAGTTGTTTCTTACATTAGTAAAAAAACCTCAGGTCAGTTGCCAATTATTGCTGTTGGTGGTATCAGTTGTGCGAATGATGCTCTTGAAATGTTTAATTCTGGTGCAAGTTTAGTTCAAGTTTATACTGGATTTATCTACAAAGGTCCATCATTAGTTCGTGATATTAAAAAAAAATTATTGGACATCTAAGCTGATTTTTTCATCTCCTTCCTGGTAGGGTAAATAATTAATAATAAATTGTAGCATCTCATTTGTTGTTTTCATACTTCCCTTTCCATTAAATCCAATTCTTTCAGAAATTTCTTTTGGTGGATTGAACGGATTGTCAGGATTATTTTCTGTATTATCATATATTGCTTCTACAATAATTTCAGAACCTGCTGGAATTTTTAGCATCTTTTTATATGTATAAAAATATTGCCATCTAAAATTCCAATTATTGATTTTAATTAATGGAATTGTATCGTTATTTAAAGTCACGGCAAATGCTATAAATGATTTACCTAATAAGTGCATATGAGGATTTATTGTAAGCAATGATATATCCTGAGTAATAGTGGCTTTTGTAGTAAATTTTTTAATTTCATTAGGTGGTATAATTAATGGTGGATTGATTTTAGATATCCCAAAAGTACCTAATTGTGTTTCTTGAACCTGCCTTTTAGGAGGTGAATCACTAAAATATATATTAAAATAAGAACTATCTCTCTCTGGATAAGGTGTAGGCCCGTAATGAAAATCATTAACAAGAATAATATTCTTTTTTTTAGCCCTATATCCGCCAATACCAAGTGGATATTCAGTTTGTTCCGACCCTGGTAAATAATTTGCAACGGACGGTGTTAACAAAGGGTATGTGTCATCATCATTTAAAATGTCCATCTTTTGAAAAGCTTTATCATCTGAGAATATTTCAGTATTAACAACATACTCACCTTGGAAGATGTTTTTCTTTTTATTTTCTTCATATGTTATTAAATGTGCATTTATATGATGAACTACTTGTTTATTATTAGCAACAAATTCTATTTTTTTAATAAATGTATCTTTTTGCAGTTCAAATGGAAATTTCATCATTAAGAACTCATCTGTATTTAAATCATTTGTTACATGTGTCTTTTGCATATAAATTTGAAGGTCCGGTTTATCTTGATTCTTATTAACAAATATTGAATCTAATATATGATTTGGAGTGTCTTCACCTTTTGTAATTCCGTTCTGTATCCATTTTAATATAGTTTCTTTCTCATTTATTGTTAGATTTTTTTCATTTAAGAAGCTTCTGTAATATGGGTCTGCTGGCCATGGCGGCATATAATTAGTGGTAATTACTTGAGTAATCATTTTAGATCTTTTCGAAACATCTTCATATGAGATTAAATTAAATGGTCCAGCACCTTTTGGATTATGACAAACTGCACATTTAGTATGAATGATTTTCTTAACATTATTATGAAAGGTGATTTGTTTTTTATCACATCCAATCATTATTATATATATACATATACATATTATTTGAATCTTTCTATAATACATCCAATAGCTGTTGTTTTATTTATTAAAATTGAATCATGATAAATGTATTTTCTGATAGCATCATCTAAATAATTATTATTAATATTTTGTCCTTTTCTTCCTAATGCTTTTACCCAGTCGTCTATTAATCCTTGATAAATAATATTTAAATTTGTATCTAATAAAAAACATTCTGGTGTTACTGTAGCATTGAGAAATTCAGTAATTACTTGGTTTGTGTCAATAATGACATTCATTGTAATATTATTTTTGATCAGAAAATTATTAGTTTTATTTTCAGAGTAGATTGTTGATGGAAAAAAAGCATAAAAATCAAAAGTATTTTCATACTTATCACATAATTCATTAATTGTTTTAGAGTATGATTTACAGAGTGGGCATTCAGGGTCAAGGGCAAACAGAACTTTTGCCTTATTATCTTTTTTTATATATTTTAATATTGTTCTATTTAAAGAGTCATTTTGACTTGTAGAAATTTGTGTGTTTATTTTGGATTTACAGCAAATACAAAATAATAAAATTATAATTAAATTATATTTAAATAATTTCATTTGGTGTTATTTATTTGTATTTATTAATTTATAAATTTGAATTATTTCTTTTGCTTCTTTTACATCGTGAACACGTATAATTTTAGCACCTTTTAGTATGGCCATTGTATTTATTATGGTAGTTCCGTTAAGAGCTTGATCCTTATCAATGTTTAAGGTGTTTTGAATCATTGATTTTCGTGAAGCACCAATAAGAACTGGATATTTAAATTTCAGTAAATCAGGAATCATGTTTATTAATTGGTAATTCTGAGATAAATTTTTCCCAAATCCTATGCCCGGATCTATAATGATTTTATTGAATTTTAAGTCCATTAATAAATTAATTTTTTGTTTAAAAAAATTAAGTATTTCATTTTTAAAATTGTCATAAAAAGTATTTTCTTGCATAGTATAAGGTTTGCCATGCATATGCATCATAATATATGGTATTTGATGTTTTGCAATAACTTCAAACATTTTTCTTTGTTCTTTTTCAACATAAATATCATTAATTATATTAGCACCATAATTGATTGCATTTTCTGCAATTTTAGATCTGAATGTGTCGATGGATATTGTAATTTCAGGAAATAGATTTCTTAATTTATTTAAAACAGGAAATAGTCTTTTCTCTTCTTGTTTAACAGAAATTAGTTTTGACCCAGGACGAGATGAGCAAGCTCCTAAATCTATTATATCAACACCTTGATCAATCATTTTTTGAGCACATTTAATTGCATTTTCAGGGTTTATATATTTACCACCATCATAAAACGAATCCGGAGTAAGATTAATTATTCCCATAACTAATGGAAGTTGTTTTTTTGATTGTATTTTTTTGTAAAAATTCAATTCTTGATAAGTTAAGATTGATTAATTATTTTATTTTTGTTAAAGATAGAATTAAATGTTTAATGATACATATGAAAACATCTGAGAGTTTTGATTTAATAATTAATAATTGTCACATTTTATTTAATAAAAAAATGCTTGATTATGGGAGTGCTTGGAGAATTTTAAGACTTCGTTCTTTAACAGATCAGATTTTTATAAAAGCACAAAGAATTAGAAGTATTGAAGATAAAGGTAAGCAGGAAGTTAGTGATACAATTGAGGCAGAGTTTAAGGGAATTATTAATTATTCTATAATTGCATTGATTCAGTTAGAAAAAGGCTTAGCTGATTCAGCAGATTTAGATTTAGATGAAGCTTCTAAATTATACGAATATTATGCAACAAAAGCCAAAAAGTTGATGGTTGCAAAAAATCATGATTATAATGAAGCTTGGCGAGATATGAGAGTTGGGTCTTTTACTGATTTAATTCTTCAAAAGTTATTAAGAGTAAAGCAAATAGAGGATAATAAAGGTGAAACTTTAGTTTCAGAGGGCATTGATGCAAATTATTTTGATATGATTAATTATTCTATTTTTGCTTTAATTAAACTATCTGAAAAATGAATTTCCTGATTATTATTTTTTCCATTCAAGCTGTAGCTATTTTTCTTGCATTTATTAAATTATTCTCGAAAAGAAAAATGGTAAATATTCTTCGTGTTTCATACTCCGTGTTTTTACTTTTTTCAGGTTTTGTTAAAATTATTGATCCATTAGGTTTTTCATACAAGTTAGAGGAATATTTTCAAGTTTTTGAAATGGAGTGGTTGTTGCCATTTACTATATTCTTATCAATAACTGTTTGTCTTGTTGAATTTATTATTGCAATTTTTCTTCTTTTGGGTATTTATATTAAACAGACTTTATATGTAAATTTATTATTGATGATTTCATTTACATTTCTCACTTTTTATTCTGCATATTTTAATGCTGTAACTGATTGCGGATGTTTTGGTGACTTTATGAAATTAGAACCATGGGTTTCTTTTCAAAAAGATGTTTTTTTAATAATTATTTCGATTTTATTAATCTGTTATCAATTATATATAAAACCTATTTTAATATCTTCTAATCATAAAAATTCATTGTTTTTAGCTTTTGTTTTTATTATTATCTTTTCAATACCTATTTATTCTTTGTCTCATCTACCTATTATAGATTTTAGAGCATACAAAATTAATACTGATTTAATTGAGGGAAAAAAGACCTGTGATCAGATTGGCAAACCATGTCTTCAGGAAGAGATTTGGTACAAGGTTGTTGATAAACAAACAGGCGATACAATAAAAATGTTAAGTAATCAGTGGGCTTCTCAATGGAAAGAATTTGATAAAGTTCCAGGATTCGAAGAGCGAATTATTATTGATAAAGGTTATGAACCTCCAATCAAAGACTTCGATATTATAAATCCATTAAGTTTTGATCAAAGTATGACTGATAGCATTTTGAAAATGAATAAAGTTATATTAGTTATCTCACATGATATTGAAAAAACTAATCTTAAGGGCCATAAATTTGTTTCTAATTTAACTGATGCTGTAGACCATAATGCACAAATTTTTGGTTTATCATCTTCCTCCTCAGATGAAATAATTAATAAATTGTCAATTTCTGAACTACCTTTTCCCTACTTTTTAGTTGATCAAACTACTTTGAAAACTATAATTCGTGCTAATCCTGGTGTGATTTTACTAGAGAGAGGTGTTGTAATTAATAAGTGGCATTGGAGAGATATTCCTGCTGATCTTTCTGTTTTTGTAAATTAATTAAAACTAAATTATTGATTAAGTATATTTTTAATAAATTATTATATTCATTACTTGTTCTTTTCGGTGTTGTTACTATTATTTTCTTTTTATTTAATGTGATGCCTGCAGACCCGGCAAAAATGATGTTAGGTAATCGAGATAATGCTAAACAACTTGAGTTATTAAACAGTAAATATCATTTTGATAAACCTATTCATAAACAATATTTTTATTATTTAAAAGATTTATCTCCTTTATCTATTCACTGTAATTCACCTATTTATCCATCTTATTTAAGTTTTCCATTAACTGATAATTGTTATCTTGTATTAAAATGGCCTTATTTAAGAACATCTTTTTATCAAAAAAATATTTTAGTTTCTCAATTGATTTATAATGCTTTTCTAAATACACTTGTTTTATCAATTACTGCTATAATATTTTCATTAATTTTTGGTATTCCACTTGGCATTTTAGCTGCTTTGTTTAAAGATAGATTTTTAGATAAGTTTATTTCTTTTTTTAGCATACTAGGTATGTCACTTCCCTCATTTTTAGCTGCGGTTCTTATAGGATATATTTTTGCTTATAAATTACATTGGTTAACTAATTTAGATATCACTGGTAGTTTATTTATTGTAAGTGATATCGGTAACGGTCAGGAGTTATCTTTGAAAAACTTAATACTTCCCACTTTAACATTAGGGATTAGACCTATAGGTGTGATAGTTAATTTAACCCGTACTGCATTAATTGATGAATTAAATGCTGATTATATTTATTTAGTTAGATCTAAAGGATTTAACATGAGATATGTTGTGTTAAAACATGCTTTACAAAATTCTTTAAGTTCCATCGTTACAGCAGCTTCTGGGTGGTTTGCAGGAATGTTATCAGGTGCTGTTTTTATAGAGTATATTTTTGGATGGAATGGTTTGGGAAAATTACTTGTAGATGGCTTGATTAGTATGGATTTTCCTTTAGTTATGGGAGTTATTTTAGTCATTGCAACATGTTTTATTATTATTAACATATTAGTAGATTTAATCTATCTTTGGTTAGATCCTAGAGTTGAAATTAATTAATAGTTGAGATATGGAATATATTATTGGTAATTGGAAAATGAACAAAACACTTGATGAATCAATAAGTTTTGTGCAAAAATTAGATTTAGATGTTAAGAATTTAAATCTTAAAAAAAATCTTAATATTTTTATATCTCCTCCCAGTATTTTTCTCCCATCACTAAGCCAATTAGATAATTCAATACAATTTATGGGGCAGAATATTGCTTTTGAAGACTCTGGTGCTCTTACTGGAGAGTTATCAGCCAATATGTTAAGCCAATATGTTAATCATATTATTATTGGACATTCCGAAAGAAGACTTTATTTTCATGAAAATGACAAAATTCTATATAATAAATTAAAATTATGTTTTAATTACGGTATGGTGCCTGTGTTTTGTGTTGGTGAAAATAAAGAGGATAGGGATTCAGGAAATTATTTACGAGTTATTGAAAAGCAATTAGAAAACACTATTATGTTATTCGCTAATTCAGAATTATGTAATATAATTGTTGCATATGAACCTATTTGGGCAATTGGAACAGGTATAATACCTTCATATAATCAAATTCAAGAGGTTCATACTTACATTAGAAATTTATTAAAATCGAAACAGGGTGATTGTATATTAAGTGATATTCCGGTCCTTTATGGTGGTAGTTGTACTTCAAAAAATGCAAAATTAATTTTACAACTGCAAAATGTAAATGGTTTATTAATTGGTGGGGCATCTTTAGATCTTTTACATTTTGAAGAAATTATTAGTATTGCAAATGAAATTTCTTCCTAGCTTAATAATGTTTCATAAACAGATGATAATGCATAGATTTTTTCTTATATTTTTTCTTATAATTTTATTTTCTAACTATTCAAATTCTCAAGATTCTTATAAAGAATTCAAAGAAGATGTGTATTTAATGATGGATGAAAATTCTAATTCAAAAAATAGAAAAAAAATCAGGAAATTTTTTAGAATATTAAAATCAAAAGAGCTGTCACAAGAAATGAAATCAAAAATTTATCTTGTTTTAACTGAGTTTGAAAAAAGAGGGTTGTATTTAAATGCACATTATGTCAAATTTTTCAATTTATTTCTTGAATCATTTGAAAGTAGTAAAGATCAAATTGTTTTTAATAGTTTCTTAGATTATTTAATTATGAATAATCATATGTACACTGATTTAAATTTAAATTATATATTTTCAGATTTAGAGAAATTTTTAAAAAGTAGAGTTTTGAATAATAGAGCAGACTTTACCTGGAAAACTGTTGGTGAATTTAATATTAATGTTAATGAAGATGAAAGCTTTAAAATAAATTTTTTAGATTGTGATTTAATTCTTTTTAATTCATCTGATACAATTAAGTTTTTTAATGTTAAAGGCTACTATGATCTTATCAATAATAATTTTAATGGACAATTTGGTCGATCGGATTATATTAACGAAGATGTTTTTGTTGAATTTCAATTTAATAATTTTATTATTGACTTGAGAAAAGATTTTGTTACAATCAATAATGCATCTATTTCTATTTTTGGTGCAGTTGGTGCAACAGCTGAAGGTATTTATAAAAATAAGCTGTCATCATCTAATAATTTTCCGAATTTTACTTCAGTTAATGATGATTATATGTTAAGAATTTTTAAGAATTTTTATATTGATGGTGGTTTTCAGTTAAAGGGAGATAATTTATTTATTTATAGGCACGAAAAACCTGTTGAATTGAGGTTTAAAAATAATAAATTAGATTATTTATTTATTGCAAATGATTTTCAATTAAATGATGGAAAAATATATAGTGCAAATACTAATTTTTCTATCTCTAATAACTTAGGCTCACTTACTCATCCATCTACATATTTTACTTATGATGATTATGATAACAAAATATCTATTGATAGATTATCTGGTAAAAGAGGCCTAAATCCAATTAGAAATACTTTTCATGGTCTCAGTATGTATGTAGATAAAATGGAGATTGACTTAATTGATGATAATTGTTATTTATTTCATTATGCACAAGGAAGTGATATCAGTGTGTTATTTGAATCTGATAATTATTATAGTCTAAAAAAGTATCATGACATAGATAGATTAGATTTAAATCCACTTTTGCTGCTTCTTCAATTTGATGAAAATTATCCTCATCAACAAGAACATCTTGTGAATGATTTTTCTATTTTTAGTGGTTTTGAAATTGAGGATATAATAAATATATTATTAGAACTTGAGATTTTCGGTTTTGTAAATTATAATTCTTTTAAAGGTTCATTTTCAATATTGCCATGGGCACATAATTTTCAAAAATCATATAAAAAAAAATATGATTATGATTCTTTTAAAATAGAATCACTAGCAGCTATTGGTGATACAGTAGCTGATATTGATTTATATTTGAATAAAATGGAGATTAATAAAGTTCATAAAATTAACCTCACAAATAGATATAATATCAATCTTTATCCAATGTCAAATAAACTTATGTTCTTTAAGAATAAATGTTTTTATATGGACGGAAATATTGATTTAGGTTCTTTTGCATTTTCTGGAAAAGATATAAGTTTTGACTACGATAGTTTTGCTTTTTATTTTTCAAAAAATTCTTTAATGTCATTCCTTGTTGATAGTAAAAATGAAATTTCATCTTCAATAATTCATTTTGATAATGGTATTCTTTATTTGGATTCAACAAATAATAAATCAGGTGCAAGTAAGATTAATGATTTTCCAAAATTTTCTACTATTGCCTCATCACATCTAAGTTATAATAATGAACCTGTTCTATTTTTGATTAATCCATTTACTGTCAGTTATTTACATGATATTTCATTAAATAACTTATCATTTAATGGTAATATATTTCTTGATGGTATGAAGATAGGTCCTGAGAGTATTCTTAAATTTAATGCAACTAATAATTTAGAAACTTATCTTGAGAGAGATAAGTTTAATTTATATAAAGGAAAAGTGTCTTTAAATGGTTCTGTCCAATTAAGTGAAAAAGGACTTTTTGGATCTGGTCAATTCAACTCAAGTTCTGTAAATTTCTTTGCTGAAAAAATTCATTTATTGTCTGGCCAAATTGTTGGAAAAACAAATTCTATTATTAACGGAGATTTTTTAGTAGATATACCTTTTAGCTCTGAATCATCTTTATTGAGTTTTAGTCCTTACTCAGACGAATTTATTGTTAAGTCTATAGAAGATACAATTTATATGTATGATGATATAAATTTTTTTGGTGACATGTATTTTGATTCTGAAAACTTAAATGGAACTGGGGATTTGAATTTTATGAATTATAGTATTAAATCTGCACATTTTTATTTTTCAGAAAATGGTATTGCATCTGCTGATGCAAATTTTTCAATTAAGAATCACTATAATGATAAAGCAAAATTTTCAGTGTTAAGTACAAGTATTGAATATATTTTTAGTGAAAAAAGCATATTAATGTATAAGAATAATAATCCATTCGTATTAGATGAGATAAATTATTCTATCGATTTTGATTTGGCATCATTGTATTTAGAAAAACAGCTAATAGAATTCAGTAATAATAATACATCTCAGGAAGGTGTTTTATCTTCTTCTAGATATGGAAAAAAAGCTTTTAAGTATAATGCTCAAGATGTTGCTTTTGATATAAATAAGAATGAATTGTGCGTTGCAAATGGTATTCAATTAGAAATAAAAAACTTTTGGATTCAGCCTGAAAATAATAAATTTTGTACTCTAACTAATGGCGATTTCCCAGTTTTTACTAATAGTACTTTAATTAAAAAAAGATGGTTATTTAAAGATAAATTAATTAATAATAAACATGTTGTCATAAAACCCTCATTGAAGCATTTAATTCTTGACAATTAATTTTATCGTTTCATTCAAATTGTGTATTTTTAACTCTTGTGATTAATTGTTTTAACACGATTGATATAATATCATATGAATAGAATTTATTTTTTCATTTTTTTTATACTTGTTAGCTACATAACACCTGCTCAACAAAGTTCTTTGATTTTAACAGGTATTTCTCGTCCTAATAATTCATTTCCTGATAATGGAAATAATAATGCAAGATCAATTGAGTTGTATGTGGTTGAAGATATTATTGATCTTAGTGTTTATGGATTTGCTACAAGTAATGAGAATGCAGCGGGTGGGCAAAGTAATAATCCAATTCAATTAACTGAGGATGCTGATTTTTGGCCTGCAGGTTCATTCATTTATATTGCTAGAGATGGAGATTTGTTTGAAGATTTACATGGTTTCCCTCCAGATTATGAATCAGGTGCTTTAAATTTTTATGGAGGTAATGAAAGTGGTCCAGGTCCAATTTGTGTGATAGAGTTATTATATTCACCTGGTTCTTGGAATGTTAATAACCTTCAAACAATAGATTTTTGGGCGAATAATAGTTTAGATTATGGTCTTTTCGGAGGTTGGTCAAAAAGACAAAATTGTTTTGGACCTAATGCTGGACCTATTAATTGGCAATATATGAATCCTGTCTTCCTTTCAGATAATGGTGATTTAACTAATCTTTATGAAAATTTTGATATTGCAGAATGGTCATATGGAATTTCAGATCCGAATCCAATTGAATTTGGTACATATGAGCCATGTTTTGGTTGTACAAATCCACTTGCCGATAATTATGATATCAATTCAAACATAGAGAATGGCTCTTGTGTGATTTCTGATTGTACTGATCCAAATGCTGAAAATTATAATTCTAATGCTACAGAAGATAATGGTTCGTGTGTATATGCAGGTTGTGTAGATCCATTTTTTCTTGAGTATTATCTTCAAGGATATGAGGCAGATTTTGATAATGGCTCTTGTTCTAATATAATTAATCTTGGATGTTTTAACTCATCTGCATGTAATTACAATGAAAACACTAACCTTCCTTGTACCCAAATAGGAGAAGAAATATCGGGTTTTACATTTCTGGGTATATTTAATGATCACGGTTATTATTTATCTAATGAAGTTGCATCTTGGGATTATGCAAACAATTATACAAATGTATTAGGAGGTTATTTAACATCTGTTACATCAGAGGAAGAGCAAAATTTTATTTATAACAATGTTAATTCAATTATTCCTAATAATTATTGGATTGGATTAAATGACATTAATAATGAAGGTGTGTTTAGTTGGGTAAATGATGATGATTTTATTTTTGAAAATTGGAATACAGGTGAGCCTAATTCTGGTTTTGATGAAAATTATGTTGAAGTATTTTCAGATAATTCTATATCTCCTGGTTTTTGGAATGATGCTCCAGGATCTGTTGAGAGATATTATGTGCTTGAACTAGAAGATCAGGATTGTTGCTTATTTGCTGACGGTATATGTCAAACTTGTTTAGATGGTGTGGTTTTGGAAAATGATAGTGATGGTGATGGTATATGTGATTGGGATGATTTAGGTTGTCAAGTCACCGTTCAACCGATTATAACTAATCTTTGTGAAGGTGAATGGCAAATTTATTTAGATTTTCAATATGATACTAGCACATCCATTCCAGGCTTAGATGATATTACTGCTTTTTTTATTTCTTCAGGCACATTATATGAGCCAGAACAATCTTTTGTAACTACGAATTCTGAGTATGATTTAGTATATAATATCAATACTCCTGGTGATTATATTATATCTTTTCAATCAAGTTCTGAATGTAATTTTGGAGAATTTCCTATATCAATTTTAGAGTCAGTTGATTTAAGTTTAACATATTCTTTAGATGCAATACCTTGTCAGGGTGGTTTTTTAAC
>CEQM01135553.1_pt1 | contig 23989 bp, 17 predicted proteins | sample 531111 | NCBI WGS metagenome assembly CEQM01 (sample SAMEA2621278, study PRJEB7988) | marine metagenome | biome: marine biome (ENVO:00000447); feature: deep chlorophyll maximum layer (ENVO:xxxxxxxx); material: "saline water (ENVO:00002010), including plankton (ENVO:xxxxxxxx)" | depth 120 m
GGTGCGCTGGACACCCTCACGTGCTCACACCAAACCTAGATTTATTAGCTGCGAATGGCGTATATTTTTCTAGTGCCTATACACCTTCACCCCTATGTGTTCCAGCTAGAGCAGCACTAGCAACCGGCCGATATGTGCATCAGATAAACTGCTGGGACAATGCAATTGCATGGAAGGGTGAACCTGCAGGTTGGCCACAAAATTTACCTTCTGCCGGCCATTATACGGTGTCTATTGGCAAACTTCACTATCGTAGTGAAGAAGATCCTATCGGTTTTAATGAGCGAATTATACCCATGCATATCGCCGACGGTGTTGGCGAACTCCAAGGTTCAATTCGTCCTGATCTGCCCGAAAGAACTCAAGGCCGTAAGTTAGCTGAAGAAATAGGTCCTGGAGAGACCAGCTACACAGCATATGACCGGGACATCACACAAAGGGCTGTTTCCTGGATTGCCCAGGCAGAAAAAAACCCACCTCATAATGATGACGGTGATCAGGTGCCGTGGGTGCTATACATATCTATGATCTGCCCTCATTTTCCTTTAAGTGCTCCCAAAGAGTTCTATAATTTATACGACCCAGATAAAATTGAGATCCCCAAACCAATCAACAACGAATACATCAATGCCCATCCATGGTGGCAAGCTTTTCATAAATCAATCTTATTTGACAAATACTTTAAAGATGATTCACACAGACGCAGAGCCGTGGCCAATTATTATGGTTTGGTGAGTTTTGCGGATGACAATGTGGGAAAAATAATTAAAGCTCTTAATGATAGTGGGCTTAGTGAACAAACTCGCGTTCTTTATACCTCTGATCATGGAGATAATCTGGGTGCGAGAGGAATTTGGGGAAAGGGAACAATGCATGAGGAATCGGCCGGTATTCCAATGATTTTTAATGGACCGGACATACCAAAAGCAATAAAAATAAAAACACCTGTTAGCTTACTAGATGTTTATCCTACTTTACTTGACTGCCTTGGATTAAATGCAAACCAAGCTGAGGGTTCCTTACCAGGAACTTCATTGTTAGATATATGTAATACTAAAAACCAATATGACAAAGATAGAGAAATACTAAGCGAATATCACGGTGCAGGCTCAACCTCTGGTACCTTTATGCTACGCAAGGGTGCTTGGAAGTATATTCACTACACAGGATATGCTCCAGAACTATATAATATTGAAGAAGATCCAGAAGAAATTACAAATCTATCTGACAATCCAAACTACGCGGATATACTGGCTGATCTGTCTGATTGTTTACATAAAAAGTTAAGCCCCATGACTCCAGATAGCATAGATGCCACAGCAAAAGCAGAACAAGCAGCTCATATTATAAAACACGGGGGGCGCGATTTTATATTAGGCCAAGCGCAAATTCACGGCTCACCTGTGCCAGGTGGTAAAAGCACTAGAGTTAATGAATAATAAATTTATCAAAAGCAGGAGAGCCTATTATGGCAAGAATCCCTAGAATAAATCCAGAAAATGCGCCAGCCGAAATTAAAGAATTTTATGATGCGGTTACGGGCCTTATAGGTCGGGTACCTAATGCATACAGAACGCTTGCTCATGCACCCTTTCTAGCGATGCTTTTTCTACCATTTCAATCTACCAATCAACGCGAATGGCCAGGATCGCGTTTGTCGGGAAAAATGAAGGAAATGGTAGTTATAAAAACGAGTCATATAAACGGTTGTGAATATTGTTTTGCCCATAACACTGCGCTAGGCGCCGCAGCAGGAATATCACACGAACAAGTAATTTCTATGTCGTCTGATGACTACCTTAAGTCAGAACTGTTTGATGATAGAGAGAAAGCTGCAATTGAGTGGGCTGAACACATGACAAAAAATACAGCTCGAGAAAGAGATGACGTATATAATCGCGTTAAATCTCTATTTAGTGATGCTGAAATTATCGAGCTAACACTTATTTGCGGAATGTTTAATATGATCAATCGTCTTAATGATACTTTGGGTTTGGAAATAGAATCCCAACCAGAAGTAGATAAAATAAAAGGATCACTTTTTATTGATCCTAAAAAAATAAAAACCTACTTACACTGGTTAGCTGACAATTGGCCCGATGAATTTGATGATTTAAATAGACGTGCAAGCGAGGCCGCAGAAACAATTTAAAAAAATACCTATAGATCAACTAGTAAATTCAATTAAGGCCAGCTATAACTCTCTGCTGATAATTCTTTTTGTTATCGGACATATATCTGTCCGTATATAGTTACGAGTCCCCCGCATGGATCTAAGAAATTGGCAACAAAAAATAATCGATACCTTTCCATTGATTATTAAGCAGCACCGAAGGTTTATTTTGAAAGCTCCAACAGGAGCCGGAAAGACCGTTTTAGCTAGTGAAATAATTGAAAAATTTTATAAAGGTAAAAAAATAATCGTACTTTGCCACAGACTGGTGTTATTGGAACAGCTTGAAAAAGCCCTTAGCAAAAAACATAAAGTCAGAAAACTAGCTGTTTCCGAGACCGGTTCAGCTTTCAAAAATTATGATATATTGCTTTCAACCAATATAAGAGCAAAAGATGTATTAACCGATGCTGTCCCTAAAGCGGACCTCATAATAATAGATGAAGCACATAGGGTTTCACCAAATGGAAGGGGTTATAAAAGAATAATAAGTGATTTTGATAAACGTGGAAAGGACGAGGCTAGGTTTATGGGACTCACTGCTTCGCCAGAGCGACGCACAGGTGATCAGCGTGATCAACTCAGTTTAGCATTCGAAACAATCATAGATTGCGCAAATATTGAGGACCTTATTGATGAAGGTGTTCTCGTAAAGCCTATTTATCGGTCGCATTTCGTACATGATTTGGTACTGAGCGACCTTGATATCAGTTCGGGTGATTTTCCCGTAGCAAAATTATCTCCAGCCATTATAAAATCATCAATGATAGACTACGCTCTATGGAGCTATGGTGAAGAAAGAGTCAAGCTTAAAACCAAACCTATATCTGCGTGGTTTTGCGCAGATATATCCGTAGCAGAAGCAACTTTGGAAAATATTCGCAGCCTTGGTATTGAGGCAGCCATCGTTACAGCCAAAACTCCTATTAATGAGAGAATGAAACTATTAGCACTCCATGAATCCGGAGAAATAGAAGCAATGGTCTCAGTTGGTGTTCTGGCCGAAGGTTGGGACAATCCATATTGTAATATTATTGTTCACCTTCGCCCTACGCTCTCTAAAGTTTTATGGGGTCAGTCGGTGGGACGGGGATTACGGTCAGCTCCCGGAAAAGAAACCTGCGTTATCATCGACGTAAGTTCTAACTGGAGTACGTTTGGACCGGTTGAAAAACTTGAATGGAGCCTTTGGAGTCATAGGCGTTCATATATGCAATTTATGAACAGGTTTAATTGGATAGGAAAACAACAAGAAGACGAAGGTGCTGATACTGTGTATCTGCTCTGTAAAAACGAACTTCCTAACAAGCTAAGATGTTCTAATATCTATAAAAAAGATACTTATGAAGACGATACTTGTCCAATCTGTGGTTCTTATGCAGCTGTAGATATCTATAAAGATCAAAAGCTAGACCATGGATTAAATGAACATGGTTTACATAAATTATTTTTTGATCGCGTGCCTAAAGTTTTTGAAGAGATGGATCTATCAATATGGCAGAGTCTCGGTAATACGGCATGGAAAAACTCGAACGAAAAAGAACAGATTTTTCTAGCTTTTTGTATGGCATTCCAAGAGGTTTCGGGGGACCCTACTCAAACGGAGAGCGACTACTGGGATGTCGCCTTAGCTGCAGAAGCAAGTATCCGAACCTACTTAGTAAAAAAGAGCATTCAAATTGTAAAACAACATGACTTTAACCTTTCTTATCTTGCTGATGGAATGCTTGTAGGTAAAGAGATACGGACACTCCAAGCACATTATGGCATCTCACTCTGTGGGACAGTTTTTTCTACACATTCATTAGATGAAAATGAACGTAAGTATCAAAAGGCCATTAGAATAGCTGAAAGACTTGCAGTAATTGGCTGTTCAGCGTCCGATAACTTGCCTTACTTTAAAGCAGCTGACCATTTGCCTAGATAGAGCAAATAAAATTATTAGCCGTTTCGCGATAGTCGAAGTAACCTTAATAGCATAAATAAATTGGTTACGTATTACCGACAGCACTTAGTTAATTTTAAAAAAATAAATAATAAGCGAGTTATTTTATGTCTCATTAATTATGCTTTCAGGCTCTCCATCACCTTCACCGACTACAGATTCAGTTTCCGTCTTATCAATCCTTACACGTTCTGCTCTGCGCCCCTTCAAACTTTCAACCATAAATCGATATCCTTGATCCTCTACGGTGTCACCTTCCTCAGGAATTCGTCGTAATTTTCTCATCAGCAAACCAGAAACCGTGTGGGCCTTATACGAATCAGGAATGGAAAAATCAGTTAAGCGTTCTACATCCGCCAGTGATGCCAAACCATGCGCCATCCAATGATCGCCTTCTTCGGTAACAGGAAACACCTGCTCCGTCACATCAGTTTCATCAGCGATCTCACCCACAATTTCTTCTAATAAATCCTCTAGAGTTACGATACCGACGAATGAACCATATTCATCAATAATACAGGCCATGTGCGCTCTCTCCTGACGCATTTGATCGAATAATCTTGATACCTTTTGAGTTTCAGGAACAATCAAAGGTTCACGTAAATAGCTACTTAGGTCCTTCCATGGTTCTTGTTCTCCCTCAAGTAAAGCCCTCGTCAAATCTACCATCAAAACAACACCCAGTAGATCTTCGTTTTGTCCTTCAACCAGAGGGTAACGAGAATGACCTTTTTCTCGCATGACTTGCAGATTAGTCTTAACAGGAGCATCCGCTCGCAAGACATCCGATTCGATCCTAGGAATCATAACGCTGGCAACTGACCGCTCATCAAACTCAAATACATTTTGAATCATCTCTGCCGTATCACTTTGCATTTTTCCATGTTCGGTTGACACATCTACCAGTGTCCGGATTTCATCATCAGATAGAATCTCCATATGTCCTTCCTCGGATATACCCATAAGGACTAAAATTGCCCTAGAGGCCTTATTCAGGACCCAGGTAAGTGGAAAAAACAGCCAATAAGAAAACTGTAATGGATAAGCAATTAATAATGATACTGGTTCGGCTTTGCGAATTGCCCAAGTCTTAGGAACCTGTTCACCTATAACAATATGAAACGAGGAAAACGTCAAAAAACCTATAAGGAAAGAAATCGAATGAAGTGTTTCATCACTTAAACCCATTGGGGCTAATAAGGGTTCAAGTAATGCAGCTACTGTTGGTTCACCAACCCAACCCAAACCCAGAGAAGCCATCGTTATTCCTAACTGACAGTTAGCTAGATAGCCGTCTATGTGTTTTATCATGTGAAGACTAATCTTAGCTGCACCACCTCTAGTTTCCGCTAAATTTTCAATACGAAAACCTTTGGCTTTTACAAGCGCAAACTCAGCTGCAACATAAAATCCGTTCGCTACAAGCAGCAAAAAAGCTACAAATAAATTAGCCCCCGCACTTTCCATAATTTTTTATAATCCTCATATAATTAATATTCATAAGCATGCAAAAGCTTTACCCATGAAGCAAGCTTTACGTAAAATAAAATATTGAACTAAATAGAAATTAGACCTTACCTTATAACTACATTATAAAATTTTAATGGCTATAATTTTATATAACCTCTTGTTGAAAAAGTAATATACTCTAGGTCTTTATTAGTTTTAATAGGTTTTTATAATTTAAATAAATTAAAATAAGCAGTCAATTTGTCATTTGAACATAATAAACAAATTCCGGAGAAAATCCATGAGCGTAAAAGCATCTGATAAAACAAAGGTTACTCCACCGGCAGTCATGTTTAGCCACTTTGGAATTAATTGTGATAATGCAGATAAACTAGAGGATTTCTATACAAGAGTTCTTGGCTTTTGCGTGAGCGATCATGGACTTTTTCGTGATGATACTGATCGAATAATATTCATGACACGTAGGCCGCGAGAACACCATCAATTTGTGCTAGCAGCTGGGCGACCTGCAAAATATGATTCTACCGTCGGTGAAACAGGTTTCACGGCTAATAGCCTTAATGATTTACGTTACGCCGAAAAAATTCTTAGAGCTGAAGATGAAGCTAACGATATCATTTGTGTCGATCATGGCATTTCATGGACACTTTATTTTCGTGACCCCGAGGGAAACAGATGTTCTATATCAGTAGAAACTGAACATTATGTGCCACAACCGGCCATCTGGCCCCTCGACCTAAAAGATACAGACCAAGAAATCATTCTTCAAAATAAAGAGCGTTGCCAATCAACAATAGGCTACATGACCAAATCTAATTGGTCCTTAGAGAAGAAAAAAATATACTCCAAAGAAAACCGTTTAACTAACGAAGGTCCTGAGACCGGAAATGCCAATCCTGATTTTGAGCGCCCTAGTTCTAACCGTAAACTTTTACACTCAGTCAAAAACAACATGAAACCGCCTTTGATAGCGCAATCACATTGCGGCTTTAAGGTTAAGGATATGGATATGATGATTGAGTTCTATGATACAATCTTAGGATATGCCGTTACAGATCGTGGGATAATGCCTGAGATGGGGGATGAACCAAAATGCGAATACGCCTATCTCAGCCGCGATCCTTATGAACATCATCAACTAATCCTAATCTCAGGTAGAGACATGAATGCGCCCACCAGCGTTAATCAACTGAGTCTACGTATACTATCGCTTGATGAACTGCGTCGAATGGAGAATGAACTAGAATGTCATCCAGCCGTAGGAAAGCTCAGAAATACATGCCACGGAAACTCTTTTTCAATTTATTTTCCTGATCCAGAAGGTAATATTGTTGAGTTGGCGGTTGAATCAGTTTGGTACGTGCCAGCTCCACATGGTGCACCCCTAGATTTATCATGGAGCAATCAAAAGCTTCTGGATTGGGCCGAGGATCATTGTCACAATACAGATGGGTTTATGATGAGAGCTGACTGGAAGATTCAGGCTAGGAAAGAGCTTATTGCTAATGGACATCTTGAAGCAGAAACTGCCTCTAATAACATTAGCTAGCAAAATTTTAACTCTATTATCAACAGGTATTTTATATGAACGTTAAACAAGCAATTAACATAGATGATCTATATAAAATAGCTAAAAAAAGAATACCAAAAGTTGCATTCGATTTTATAGAAGGCGGTGTAGAATCTGAAACTGCCTTATCTCGAAACATTAATTCATTTCAACGTTATGGGTTACTCCCCCGATATCTTGTTGACGTATCAAAAATTGACCAATCAACAACATTATTTGGCAAAAAATGGAACGGCCCTTTTGGTTTCGCTCCAACTGGAACTGCTGGCCTTTTTCGAAGGGGCGCTGACTTGATGTTAGCTGCGGCTGCATCAAAAGCTAATATTCCCTATATAATGTCTGGAGCATGTAATGATACCATAGAAAATGCTGCCCGTATCAGCAGAGAAACAACCTGGTATCAGGTTTATGCCGCCAATAATAAATCAATCACTGAGGATATGATCCGGCGCTGCACAAACGCAGGGTTAGGGGCTTTAGTTGTAACCGTTGATGTGCCAATTCGTCCAAAACGCGAGAGAAATACTCGCAACAGGTATTCCCATGATCTACGTAAATTAACAGCCGAACGAGTTATCGACGCGCTTTGTCATCCTAGATGGACTTATGAATATCTCATTAATAGAGGGGCGCCCAGCCTTGAAAATTGGGCACCTTATGCTCCCCAAGAATCAAACTCACATGAAATTCTTGATTTTTTTAACACCCAAACACCGGCTAAAAGCCAGACTTGGCAAGAATTAGAGACCTACAGACGTCTATGGGATGGTCCATTAATTGTAAAAGGAATACTGCATCCAGAAGATGCTATACAAGCTACCAATATTGGAGTAGACGGCATAATTGTATCAAATCACGGCGGCCGTCAACTAGATAGAGCTCCATCAAGTATAGATGCATTTCCCGCAATAAGTGCTGCAGTTGGCGACAAGACTACGCTAATGCTAGATAGCGGAATAAGAAGAGGCGCAGATATAATTATAGGACTTTGTTTAGGAGCAGCGTTTGTATTTGTTGGTCGAGCAGCCGTTTATGGCGTAGTAGCCGGTGGCGAGGAAGGGGCAGCACAAACGATAAATATTTTATCACAACAACTTGACGCTAATCTAGGTCAAATGGGTGTTACAGCAATCAATCAATTAGGACCACACTGCCTAACAGAATTAAAATAAAATTCTAAACGCCTAGCTATAAACTTAAAGAATTTCCGATTCCCTAGGGTTTCCATGCGTCCGGCGTTATACTTTCTATATCCGCTTTAACATCAATAACTGATGGCCTACCGCTCTCAAGCGCTTGCTCCAGAGCACCTGAGAATTCACTAGGATGGTTAACCGTCAATCCTAAACCACCAAATGATTTTGCCATCGCAGAGAAGTCATATTCTGGGAAAATCCAGAGATCGTCAGACCCTTGCGAACGTCCTCCATAAATTGACTCGTTTATACCTTTTTCTTGGTTCAAAGAATGGTTGTTGTTTACAACCGTAACGGTATTAATTCCACACCTCACCGCAGTTTCTATTTCCGTAAGATGATACCACATCGCTCCATCACCAGCAAAGCAAATGACTGGACGATCAGGAGCAGCACATTTGGCGCCCATAGCAGCCGGCAGTGCCCAACCAAGAGAACCCGCGCAACGGATATAGCTTTGTCCGGGGTGCTTTAAATCTATCATGCTTCCAGTCCAAACACCTGAATGGCCAGTATCTGAAACTAGAATTGAATCACTAGGGAGTAGTTCCGTTAATTCCCTACATAGCCTTTCCGTGCGGACTGGAGAACTATCAGATAACATCAAAGGCTCAACTTCTGCGCGCCAACCGGACACCAGTTCTTGAACCCGTTTAACCCAACTGTCTCTTTCAGTATTACTTTCACTGAGCTCAAGTATTTTATTAATAGAAGCTTTTGCATCGCCTTGAATGGCCGCTAGTACTGGGTAATTACGACCAAGTTCACGTGGGTCAATATCAATTTGAACCGTACGAGCATTAGGGGACGGCACAGTCCATTCATTAGTTACCATACCTCCGGCACTGCTTCCGATATATATAACTAGATCAGCCTCTGATACAGCGCGGTTCGCACTCCATCTGGAGTATAATCCAACTACGCCTACACATAACGGATGATAATCAGGTATAGTACCTTTTCCATTCAGAGATGTTGCAACTGGAATAGAGAGTTTTTCTGCTAAAGCAACCAGCTCTGCTCCTGCTTTACTATGAGCGACCCCGCCCCCAGCAACTATTATTGGCTTTTTAGCTTTATTAATAATTTTTAAAAAGTTAGCAATACTATCCGAATCAGGCTGAGGCCGAAATGGAGGAATGTTTTTAAATTGTTCCTCAACTATAACCTCTAAATCACCTTCAACATCTAAGACATCCTGTCCAATTATACCGTCAAAGTCGAGATGCACTGGACCGGGAGCACCGCTTACGCTTTCACGAAATGCCTGACGAAGTGCGTGGGGCAGTTCATCAACCTTAGTAATTGCATTACTATATTTAGTGACAGCATCGAACGGACCACGATGATCTACTTCTTGATATGAGTGGCGTTGTTGATGTGCTTGGGCACGCCTACCTGTCATGGCAATAACTGGTGATCCAGCTAAAAATGAATCCTGAAGGCCAGCTGCGAGATTTGCCGCTCCTACTGATTGCGCCATACAAACACCAGCTCTTCCAGCTATACGTGCATAACCGTCGGCCATATATGCAGCAGGCTTTTCTCCATGAACCATTACGCGTTTTATGCCAAGCTCGTCTAATTCTTTAAGAGCAAGAATTCCGAATACAGGCATAAAAAAAACGTGAGTTGTCCCATATCCTTTTAAAGTTTCAGCAACGAAACGTGCACCTGTCATCTTAGTCAAATTCTTCTCCCCTATTTTACGAAGCATGCTTTTAACATTAAAATAAGCATTTCTAGTTCTAATTTATTATTAACTATATACTATATAGCTTTCCATAAAATGTCTCAAATTTATAACCTAATCATGACCTTCTCTTATCGGACCAAACAAACTTTCGTAACGTCTTTTAAACAATGGCCAGGCTTCTGGATTAATAAGTCGGCTTGGTCGTTTGCCATTTAATACACCAACTAGTTGTTCTGCTGCCCAACTTCCAAGTCTTTCTCTCGCCCTATAAGTTAAACCTGCTGTATGAGGACTAGCAATAACGTTTTCTAGGCAAAGCAATGAATTATCAGACTTAGGTGGTTCAGGATCCCATACATCCAGTCCTGCTGCTTTTATATCACCCTTAATAAGAGCTTGATACAAAGCGTCTTCATCATGAATACCGCCGCGAGCTGTAGATATAAAATAAGCACTCTGCTTCATTTTTTTAAATGCCATTGGACCAAATAGACCATTAGTTTCATCAGTACGCGGACAATGTACAGAAACATAATCAGCCTGTTCTAATAATTCATTAAATTCTACTTTTATGGCTCCATATGACTGTATTTTATTATTATCTAGATATGGATCGTAGGCTAAAACTTTCATATCTAACGCAGCAATACACATCTTTGCTAAAGTGCTGCCAGTGTTTCCTATGCCAATAATACCTAGGGTTTTACCAGCAACTTCATCCCCTATAAAACTTTCGCGATCAATATTATCCCCTTTGCGCATAATACGATCAGTTTCAACTATACGTTTGGATGATGACAAAATAAGACCAAGTGCATGCTCAGCGACTGCCTCTCGATTGGCTCCTGACTGATTAACTACGAGCACGCCCGCGCGGCTGCAAGCGTCAACATCAACAGTATCAAAACCCGCTCCACTGGTAGACACAACTAAGAGGTTAGGGCTTTTTTTTAATAAACCTTCATTAGCCCAGTATTTTTCAGGGATTGCTGCTCTTGTCGAGTCAATCTGATAAGCATGGGCTACAGACATGATGGCAGTAACATCCACCTCAGGGCTTTCATTTTTAAATTTATATAATTCTATATCCGGGTGGCCATGCATATATTTTAGATAAGCAGGATGTGAAACACGATTAAAATAATATACGGTCTTTGAGGAATTTAAAACAGAATCAGTCATTAATTTACTTTCACCTACTCAGGCTTTACCAAAGACACATCATCTATTCCCGGTCTTTCACTTAAACCAGCCATGCCCCTCAAAACTTCGTAAAAAGCTACTGTATCTTTCTCGCCGTAGCCTTTTTCATAAGTTGCTTGCACAATTTGTGACCAAATATTAGTCATCAACATAGGTGATCCGAGAAGCTGTCCCTGTTCTAACATTAAACGAGAATCCTTAAGAGATACTTTTATTTGTCCTTCTTTGGAATAATCACCTTTAATCATTTTCGGACCTTTATCAATCATAGTTTTAGAACTGCAAGCTCCATCTTGAAGTACCTTAAGCAGGTTATTAGGTTCTAACCCTGCTTTTTCTCCTAGAACCATACCCTCGGCCAAAGCAAGTCGGTTTCCCGCCAGAATGAGGTTTATAACTAATTTAGTGCGAGCACCTGAGCCAGCAGGTCCCATAAAATAAGCAGCTCTGCTAAATCCTGAAAAATAATCCTTACACGCCTCAAAATCTTCTTGATTACCGCCAGCTATAACAACAAGGTCTCCTTCCTGAGCCATGGTACTAGTTCCGCTTACACAAGAATCCATATATCTAATGCCATGTTCTGCTAAGTCAGAAAAAAGAGATTCAGAATCTCCTGGACGGGCAGTAGTGGTATCACAAACATAAAGCCCTTGGGCAGCACCCTCAATAATTCCGTTAGAACTCAGAAATACTTCGCGTGCAATGTTACTTGTGGGTAGAGAAGCTATCAAACAATCTACATCCTTTGCTGCAGCCGCTGGAGTGTCGACCGGATGACCGCCTTGCTGTCTAAGCTGATCTGCACGCTTAGGGTCAACGTCAAATCCCTGTATAAAAAATTGAGATTTACTTAAATTATGAATAAAGGCCTGCCCCATTAGCCCCATACCAACAATGCCTACACGTTTTACCATGTTTTTACTTCCTTTTTTAGTTTGCCAATTAGCTAAAGTTCTATCATTTAGTAATAAGTCTATCTGCCTAGATAATTTTATTCTCGATAGTGCCAATGGGGTCAATGCTCACCTTGACTAGATCACCGGACTTCAAAAAGACAGGCGGTTGAAAACCAATGCCAACTCCCACTGGAGTGCCCGTAAGAATAATATCTCCCGGCAAAAGAGTAATGTTTTCAGAAATTGTTGCTACCAAGGTTGGGACATCAAATATTAAATCTTTTACGAGTGCGTCCTGACGTAACTCGCCGTTTACCCAAGTCTGAAGATGCATATCATTAACATCACCAGCTTCATCAGAGGTTAATAGATAAGGACCCATGGGACAGTAGCCATCTATTCCCTTGCCAATAGTCCATTGCTTGTGTTGATGTTGAAGAGTGCGGGCAGTTACATCATTGGAAACTGTATATCCATAAACATGGTTTAAAGCTTCGCTTTTGGAAATTCCTCTACCGCCAGGGCCAATTATGACCGCAAGCTCACCTTCATAGTCCGTAGTATTTGTTTTATCTAGATGAGCTGGAACTGGATCGAAAGGACCAGTTACAGACGTCGTTGCTTTCGTGAAGATAATTGGGTGATCAGGCACAGCTTTACTACCTGACGTAGCATCAAAACCAGAATCATGAAACTCCTTAGCATGTTCATGATAATTCCGCCCAACTGCAAAGGGATCTCTTACTGGTGGCCAAATAGGCGCATTTAATGTCACTTTATCAATTGGAATTTGATTGTCTTGATCAGCTTTTTCTAGAGTTTTTTTAACCTCATTAAGTCCATCTACACCTAAGACAATTAAGGAGCTCATATTTTTGGGTAGATGGGGCGCAATTGAAGAAAGGTCAGTTAATAAATTTTCTAAAGGATCAAGAACTCCTATGCGCACTTGACCCTCATAGGAAAAAGTAGCGAGACGCATGACTATACCTTTCTTTTAAGGAAAACAGGATATTAAATATACATAATTACTCTTACTAATCGACTTACTATATTGTCTCAAAGGTTAGCAAGAGCAAGCCATAATCAGTAAGGTTGAAAAAATAACAATCTAAAAGTGCACACAGGCAAACAAAATTGTTATAACAGGAAAAATAAAAAATTTAATTATATCTAATAGGATAAATAAAATGTCAGAAAAAAAAGAACTAGGCCTTGCTGTAATTGGCTGCGGTGTAGTTGGTCGTATAAGAGCAACATTAGCCAAAGACTTTCCAGGAATAGGCTGGATTGGCCTATCAGATATGAATGAAACAGTAGGTAAGAAACTTAAAGACGATATAAATGCTGACTTTTACACAAATGATTTTCGAGAATTAATTACACGCCCTGAAGTGGATGCAGTAATCATAGCCACCTCAACCTGGGCACATGTTGAACCTACACTTATTGCAATAGAACAAGGTCATAAGTTATTCATTGAAAAGCCATTGGCAACCGATGCACGTCAATCTCTGGAAATTCTATCCGCAATTGAAGAAGCAAACATTGACGCAGTAGTTGGTTATACCCAACGTTTTCGTCGTCGGTTTTTAGTGGTTAAGGAACGCATTCAAACAGGCCAAATAGGAGAGTTTAACTGCGCTGTTGTTAGGGCATTCATGAACCGTATGGCGCCCACTGGAGAAACCAGATTAACCCAGGACCGAAGATTTCTTACACCCATGGTAGTATCTGGAACTCATAGCCTTGATATGTGCTTTTGGCTTATGGGAGAGGCTGCCAAACCAGTTTCTATCTATGCCCGCTCAAGGGATGTAATAATGAAAGATCTTGGCACCAAAGATGCAACTTTTGGTCTTTTCACTATGGAAAATGGAGCCATGTTCTCTATGAATATTTGCTGGGCACTGCCAAAAGAATGGCCCGGCGCAGTGTATGGACTAGAGATTGGTATAGTAGGTACAGAAGGAGTTATAGATATAGAAGACACCCACCGAGATGTCATTCTTGCAACTGAAAACCCTCAAGGACCAGCTTATGTTCCCTTCGGACAAACAAAGGGACTAACAGAAGTAGAAAGAAATGTAGATTTTCTAACTAGTTTTCCACCAGGTGATATTTTTGACGGAGAGCTATGGGGACCTATGAGAGAAGAAACTAATTCATGGTTTAGTAGAATTTATTCTGGAAAATCAACACCTCATGCCACAGCAGCTGAAGCGCACCGAAACCTGATGATGACGATGGCGATGGACCTATCTGCAAAAAGAGGTCTTGAGGTTAAACTGCCAATAGGACCAGATGAACTTATGTCTGGTCTTGAAGAATAAAACCCATAATAAGAAGAAATTAATTCATATGGATGACCCGGAAAACATAAATCCAACCGGTTCAAATATGTTGAGTGCAAGTAAAGCACGCGTTGAACTAGACAGTGGAGAAATTTCATCGGAAAAACTAGTGCGGGATTGCCTTGATCGTATAAAAACCAGAGACGTAGATATCGACGCTTGGGTTTATTTAGACCCCGAATTAGCTCTCGAACAAGCAAAAACAAAAGATAAAGAGACACCCAAAGGACTATTACATGGCATTCCTATTGGTATTAAAGACATTTACGACACTTATGATATGCCAACCGGTTACGGCACTGAAATTCATAAAAACCATCAACCGGATTCTGATTCAAACTGGGTAAAAACTCTGAGGGAGGCGGGAGCTGTTATTATAGGAAAAACGCGCACTACTGAGTTTGCTAACCCCTATCCAACTATTACACGCAATCCGCACGATTTAGAACGAAGCCCAGGAGTGTCATCAAGTGGGTCTGCAGCTGCAGTTGCCGATTTTATGGTTCCTCTCGCCACCGGTTCACAAACTGGCGGTTCTGTTATTAAGCCCGCCGCGTTTTGTGGTATATACGGATATAAACCTAGCTTTGATGGATTTCCAACAGGTGGAGTTCGACATAGCAAACCATCAATAGATACCCCAGGTTTTTTTACTCGGTGCCTAGAAGATGTGGCCCTAATGCGAGCAGCATCTTTAAATACCCCAATTAATTCTCTCGAACTCAAAAATAAAGATGAGTTACGAGTAGGTATATGTAAAACAGAATTTTGGTCTGAGGCTTTGCCAGAAACAGCTAGTATGATCGCAGAGGTATCAGAAATATTATCATCCAAATGTGCAAAAGTAGAAGAAGTTGATTTACCAATAGAAGTTTCGATTGCAATGAAAGAATTCAGAACCATAGTTGCTACAGAAGACGCTAAATCTTTTTCTCAAGAATCAAAGGACCATTTACAAGAGCTTAACCCGTGGACACAAAAAGTATATAATGAAGCAAAAAGTTACACTAATCAGCAGTATGAAAATGCAAAGGTCTTAGCCGCAAGAGGACGCACGGCGATAGATAAGGTCTTCAATTACTATGATGTACTTATCACACCGAGCGCTCGTGGCGAGGCAACAAAAGATCTTATGGCTGTTGAAACATCATATTTCAACAGCATATGGACATTAATGTACCTGCCTTGTCTTACACTTCCCATATTTAAATCACCATCTGGTCTACCTTTGGGGATACAACTTGTCTGTCGTCGTGATTGTGATGATTTACTTTTAGCCATCGGACGCTCTATTGAACAAAAAATTAAACAATAGTATTTTTCTAATCTAAATTTTCTATCTATTTATATATCTTTTTTCTGTCTCAACTGGCGCCAACCCAAACCAATCAGAAGTAGAGGTATTAAACCTTCCGCTGCAACTATTCGCATAGCCATAGAACCGCCATACAACTCTCCCATAAGTCCCATATTAGCAAACCCTATTAAGCCAGTACCAATACAAATAACCAATACACCGAAGAGACGACCACGCATTTCTGGCGGAGCAATTGTATAGATAAGTGTACTCTGCATAGTAGAAAAACCAGCAGCCATTAGACCCACAAGGAATAAAGCTATACCCATGGGCAAAGTTGACACCATCCACCCCGCAGTAAACGCAAATAATAAATAGCCCAGCATACCAAAGTAATAAAGACGACGAAAACTTAACCTAATTATTCCCATTGCTATTATAAGCGAGCCAAGAAAAGCACCCGCACCCTCTAGAGCGGCCAAGACACCAATCCACCCGGCACTAATCTCTAGTACATCTCGACCAACAACAGGAATCATGGAAATAAAAGGAAATCCCCATACATTGAATACTATCGTTACTAGGAGAATTCGTAAAATATCGCGATTACCAAATATAAAACTAAATACTTCTTTAAAATCCCTTAGAATTCTCGATTCCGCTTGCTTGGAATCAATAGCCTCTTTGGGAATGAAAAGACCTAACAATAATAAAATACAAAAAGCATACATTATTGCACTTAATGCAAAAGCACCACTTGGCCCCAACCATTGATATAATATTCCACCAAATAACGGCCCCATCATACGTGTTGCATTATTCGTCGCACTATCGAGGCTCATGGCTGGAACAATACGTTTTATTCCAGCTATATCTCCAAGCATCCTTCTCCGCAGAGGCATGTCTGTAGTCCATACCACTCCAGATACAAAACTGGAAAACGCTACAACCCAGTAATTGTCATTACCAACCAAGAAAACCAAAAATACCGAAAATGATATTATCATGGCAGTCGTCATGGTGATGATTAGCAATTTTCTTGGAGATGCTCGATCTGCTAAAGTACCAACAACCGATCCAAGAACAGCTAAAGGTAGCATCCGTAAAATTACCAAAAGAGCAACTAGAAAAGGAGAACCAGTAGTATCATATGTATATACCCCAACTACAAGCATCTCTAACCAACGGGCAATACCGCTAAAAACACCAACCATCCATACTCTTAAATATGTCTGTTCTGATAATAAACCCTTTAGAATATGGGTGGATATCATTCTTTAAAAACCTTTAATGAGCTACTGGTTCAGAAACCACCTCACGGTAGCTTAAATATGAACCTGCCAATGCCGTAGCAATCTACACTACATATACTATGGATAATAATTATATTTTGATCAGCAATATAACGATTTTTATTTAGGTGATGTCCGTTCTAACTTAACTAATAACCCAAAGCACAACCATCTTTCCTTGGATCAGATCCACCAATAAGAACACCACGATCCCAATCAATAAAAATAGCCTGGCCTCCTCCATGAGGAACAGGTGCGGGAATAACGTCATGACCGAGAAGTTCTAATTGTGTATATACATCTTCCGAAATACCACCCTCTACCTCTACTTTGTTATTTTGATAAAACAATCTGGGGTGATCTAATGCCTGCTGAACATCTAAACCATAGTCTAATACATTGGTGAGCAAATGCGTATGGCCAAAGGGTTGGTATTGTCCTCCCATAACGCCAAATGGCATCACAGCACGATTATTCTTTAACAGCATGCCTGGTAGAATAGTGTGAACGGGGCGTTTACCAGGACCAATATTATTTCCGCTTTCTTTATTAATAGTGAATAAACTGCCCCGATCATGAAACATCACCCCTGTCTTCTCACATAGTAAACCACTTCCAAAAGGCCGAAAAAGTGAGTTAATGAAACTCACTGCATTAGCGTCGCGATCAACTACTGTTAGATAAACTGTATCTGCTTGTGCCGACAACATCTCCGAAACAGAATGCGGCATTGTTTTATCATTATGAATCAACTGACGTTTTTTATCTGCATAATCTTTATCTAAATAGGTATTTAATTTTTTTATAGATTGATCATTGGATTTAAAATACGAATCTCTTTGCGCAAAGCCTATGCGCCCAGACTCAATTTCTAAATGGTATCTTTCAATTCCGTTTGGGTCTAAACCAGCTAAATTATACCCTTCTAAAATATTAAGCATTATAAGCGCTATAAATCCCTGCCCATTTGGAGGGCATTCCATTACCTGGTGATCTCTATAAGTGGTAGAAATAGGATTGCAGTATAATCCCTCGGCGCGAGCAAAATCATCAATAGTATGTAATCCGCCCAATTTATTCAGGCTACGTGTCATCTCTTCAGCTATATGTCCTTTATAGAATCCATCTGATCCTTTTTTGGCTATTTCGCGCAATGTCATCGCTAACTGAGGCTGACTAAAAATATCACCAACCTTATAAGGACGCCCATTATTCAAGAATAATCTTTTGGTTGAATCTTTTGACTTTAATTTATTCTCGAAGCGAGCCCAATCATATGCCACACGAGGTTGGATTGGATAACCAATGTCTGCCAACTCAATAGCTGTTTCTAGAATTGCACCCAATTCTTTAGTTCCATGATCCTCCACCAAACGAGACCAAGCCTCAACTGCTCCAGGAATTGTTACGGCATGAGGACTATCAGACACAATTTCCTTAATACCATTATCTAAATACCATTCAATATTTGCTCCCGCACAAGCACGACCCGAGCCATTATAGCAAACAACATTGCCGCCAGCTGGGGCAAAGATAACAAAACAGTCACCTCCAATACCGGTCATGTGTGGTTCAACAACTGAGTGAACTGCAATTGCAGCAATAGCTGCATCAACCGCATTTCCTCCAGAACGAAGCATATCGATAGCCGCAAGAGTAGCTCTAGGATGTGAAGTAGCTGCCATACCATTGGCGCCATATGCCGCTGATCGACCAGGTATTTCAAAATTTCGCATAATACTTTACTCAACTGTTTTTTCTTAATAAGAATTAGTTATATAAAATTTTAGATTGAAACTATGGTTAGAAGAATATTATTAACTTAAGTTTAATAGAGCGAGGCCACATGTCGAACTGGGTACGATTTGATTCCAATAAAGAAGTTGGCTTCGGAAAAATGGATGGTCAAGAAATAGAAGTTTTCGAAGGTGATATGTTCGCCGCGCCATCCAGTACAGGTAACAAAATTAATTTATCAGATATAAAGTTACATACCCCTTGCGTCCCAAGTAAATTTATAGCCCTTTGGAACAATTCCGTCTCTATAGCGCAAAAACAAAACCTTAGCCAACCAGAATACCCACTTTACTTTATAAAACCTCAAAATACATACCTAGCGTCAGGCGGCGTTATATATAAACCAAATACATATGATGGAAGAGTGTTTTTTGAAGCTGAAATAGGTATTGTAATAGGAAAAACATGCAAAGAAGTTAATATAAAAGATGCAGAAAATGCAATTTTTGGTTACACCTGCGTTAACGACATAACAGCCACACAAGTTATTGACGCCGACACGAGCTTTCCGCAATGGTCAAGAGCGAAGGGATTTGATACATTTGGTGCGTTTGGACCCTGCATTTCAACTGAATGTAACATTGCAGATGCCTCAATACGTGCGGAACTAAATAGCCGCGAAAGGCAAAATTATTCAGTCTCTGATTTATTTCTTCAACCAATAGAAATTGTAAGTCTGCTATCCCAGTCCATGACACTATACCCAGGTGATTTAATAGCCTGCGGCACTGGTCCCGGAGCTTTACCGATGAAACCAGGGTCATCTATTGATATTATAATTGATGGCGTTGGTACATTGTCGAATACCTACCAAGAATTAGGTATAGGTTAGTTTATCTATTTTATTGTTGAAGATAATACTATCTAGCACGGCTTTTTTTACCTTCATCATATAAAATGTAAAGACCACTTCCAACAACTAACGGCGTTCCAAGCAGCACCCAAGCACTCGGTATTTCTTTCCATAATATATAGCCTAAAATTACTGCCCAAATAAGGTTTAGATAACGGTAAGGCGCAATAATACTTGCTTCTGCATAACGATAACCCTCAATTATAAAATAATGTCCAAGTCCAAAAAATGTTCCAGCTAAAATAGCTATGCCAATATCATTAAAAGTCATAGGTTTCCATCCAAATGGAAAGGTTGCCAAACCTATTAAGGTGAGCGCTAGAGTAGAATAAAACAAAATAGCAGATGATTTTTCGCTTGTACTTATTTTACGCGTTACAATGTCTCGAAAAGCAGCAACTAAAGCAGCACAAATTGGAAAAAATGCAGCAATCTGGAAGGTTTGTGCACCTGGCCGCACAATTATCAACATACCTGCAAACCCTATCAAAACAGCTAGCCACCGTTGTAAACCAACTCTTTCCCCTAACAATGGTCCTGCAAGCAAAGCAATAAATAGTGGCCCAACAAATAATATAGCAATTACTTCGTTAAGCGGTAATTTAGAAAGTGAAGTAACCACCAAAAAAGTTGAGCCAACCGCCAAGAAGGACCTTAAGCTCATATTAGGTAGACTTACAATCCGCAAATCTTGGATTCTATTACACCGCCATAAGATCACGCCTATAGCTATCGTTACAAAGAGCGCTCGAACAAATAAAATTTCACCTATAGGTAATGACGTGGTCAACCACTTCGTTGCTGCGTCACTCATAGTTAGAGTGGCACCTCCCAATATCATACTAAAAATACCTCGGATTGTATTTGAACCCGAGGTTGCTGCGGATGCCATGCACTAACGCCTTTTTAAAGGTTATATTTATAAGCTAAAGTTTTGCTCCCAGAGATTTGCCTTAAGTTAGGTTTAAGAAATCGCATTCAGTTTAACTTTCAGGCGCGTACTTTCCGGTCAATTGTGGCGTAAAACGTCCTTCGAGACCTTTTTCCGTATGCTCGGAACGCGTATCTCTAGACCAAGTACGCTCTAGCTCATCACGAATATTAATTTTTAAACGCCCCATTCCTTCAATTTCTAATTCTATAACATCTCCATCTTGAAAAGCATTTAGACCACGATGGTTAGTGCCACTAGCTATTATATCACCAGGTTCAAGGTCATGTATTGAACTTAGCCATTCTACGAGTCGAGGGATTTTATGAGCCATATCATTAGTATTAAAATTTTGTTTTAATACTCCATTAACCCACAACTTCACCGCAAGGTTCTGTGGATCTTCAATTTCATCAGCTGTTACGAGATATGGCCCTATAGGGGCAAAAGTATCACGCGACTTAGCTTGAAAAAACACATTACTATCAGGCGGCAAACCTCTTGCCGATCCATCAATAAAATTTACATAACCAAAAATATAATCCATTGATTCCGCTGCACTGACATGAGAAGCACGTTTTCCAATTACTAGACCAAGCTCAGCCTCACCTTCAAATATAGCTGCGGGAATATCGGTAAGCAACATACTGTCACCATGACCGATTACAGTGTTAGAAGCTTTATGAAATGCATTTATTGGCGCTGGTGCAGGAAGTGTACCATCTTCCATATAATTAACCGCCATACAATCTATATTGCCAGGCTTAGGTAGAGGAGGTCGAATGCGAACTTCTGCAATAGGTATGCCGGAGCCTGCTTCTGCAGCCTCTTCTAGTTTACCTCGGTAGTCATCAAAACGCTCAATTAGCCCATTAATCAGATCATGAGGACCGACATGCGGAATATCTTGGACCTGAGAAGTAACATCGACCACCTCATTACCTCGCAGAACGCCCAGCTTAAAATCATCAAAATACAATAGCTTCATTTTAATCTCCTTGTCAGGTAACGATAAATTATTAGGGCGCAAACCTCAGAACCATAATATTTAAGACCCCTTATTACTTATATAATTACATGTTTCCAAGTTATAAATATTTTTAGAATGAAAAACTTAACAAAAATATTTTGCTAGTAAACGGTATTGTTTTTTATTCCTATAATTGACAATCTTGAGAAGCTCAAAATTATATATACTTAAAAACATACAGAAAGAATCTTCTCTTGGTATACAAACTTTATTATTGGCCCTCCATCCAAGGACGAGGAGAATTTATACGTCTTGCCATGGAAGAAGCTGACGTAAAATACACAGATGTGGCTCGAAAACCTGCAAGTAAAGGTGGTGGTGTTAAATCAATACTTAATCTAATTAATGATAAAGAAACTGCTTACCCAGTTTACGCACCTCCAATTCTTATTATTGGAAAAAAAATAATATCTCAAACACCAAATATTTTAATGTTTCTTGGCGCACGTCATAAATTAGCACCTAAGAACGAAGATGGCCGTATGTGGGTACATCAACTACAGCTAGTTATTAGTGATTTTCTGGTTGAGGTCCATGACGCGCATCACCCTTTAGCAAAAAGCTTGTATTATGCAGAACAAAAGAAGGAGGCACGCCGCCGTTCTTTTGATTTCACTTCATCTCGTTTACCAAAGTTTCTAAACTACATGGAACTAGTTATTAAAAGAAATCCGTCCGGGCCATATAACCTTGTTGGTGCGCGTATTAGTTACGCAGATCTATCACTATTTCAAATTATTGAAGGTTTACGCTACGCATTCCCAAGTGCAATGCAAAAAATAGAGTCCGATTATCCCCGCACAATCAGTCTTAGTGCACGCATATCAAAAAGACCTCGTATTAGAAGATACTTGGAGTCGCCAAACCGGATACCATTTAACGAGCATGGTATCTTTCGTTATTATAAGGAGCTAGACAATTAATTAAGTGCAAAGCCATCATAGCCATCTTCAACAACTTGCCTACACTTTTCAGCATAAGCTGGGACCCCTCCTATATAAGGCATATAAACCCTTGGTTTTCCTGGTACATTTGCACCGACATACCATGAGTTACATGTAGATCTGAGTGACATTCCAGCAACTTCGCTCACATGGGCTACCCAGAGCTTTTCTGCCTCTGATTCAGCTTCAATTCTTCTAAACCCCTGCCCTCTCATATAGCCTATACAATCAGTTATCCAGTTAACATGCTGCTCGATAGCTGGCAGCATGTTAGATATAACTGATGGACTTCCAGGGCCCGTGATAATAAACATATTAGGAAATCCAGCTAAAGCTAGTCCTAAATAAGCCTGCGGTCCATCCGTCCATTTTTCTTTTAGAGACATTCCATTACGACCAGAAATATCAATTTTTAAGAGGGCTCCTGTCATAGCATCAAAACCTGTAGCAGAAATAATAATATCTACTTCATAGGTTTCTCCATTAACAGAAAGACCACTCTCTGTGAAAAAATCAATTGGATTAGTGCTTATGTCGACTAAGTCAACATTCCCTTTATTGTAGGTAGCAAAGTAACCTGTATCAACGCAAAGGCGTTTACATCCAATAATATTTTTAGGCACCAGTAATTCAGCAACCTGCGGATCATTAACTATTGAACGAATCTTATTACGGACGAAATCTGCCACAGATTTATTAGCCTCTGCATCAAACATTGTATCTGCGTAGGCAGCTAAAAACTGTAAACCTCCGTCCGCCCACCTAGACTCATACTCGCGTTCACGCTCCTCTTTTGAAACAGCCATAGCCGAAGTTTCGCCAACATCAAAAAAATTACCAGTAGGAGTTAATTTAGCCTGCGCTCGAAAGGCAGAATATTCTGCCTTAATATCCTTAACCACTTGAGGATCTAATGGTCTGTTATGAGCAGGTACAGCATAATTTGCTGTACGCTGAAATATAGTAAGTTGCTTAGCTTGTTTGGCAATTACCGGTATTGATTGTATAGCAGAAGATCCAGTACCAATAACCGCAACCCTTTTACCACCAAAATTAACTCCTTCATGTGGCCAATTTCCTGTATGATAGATTTCTCCTTTAAAATCATCCTGGCCTGCAAAGGTGGGTTTATTAGCTGCGGAGAGACAGCCTGTGGCCATTATACAGTAGCTTGCTAAAAACGTATCATCAGCTGTTTTAACAGCCCAAATGCTTTTATCTTCGTCAAAGGTAGCTGATATAACTCGCGTGTTAAATTTTATATCCCGACGTAAATCAAACCTCTCTGCAACATGGTCTACGTAGCGAAGAATTTCAGGTTGCGTAGCATAGCGTTCAG
>CEQM01130414.1_pt1 | contig 23902 bp, 26 predicted proteins | sample 531111 | NCBI WGS metagenome assembly CEQM01 (sample SAMEA2621278, study PRJEB7988) | marine metagenome | biome: marine biome (ENVO:00000447); feature: deep chlorophyll maximum layer (ENVO:xxxxxxxx); material: "saline water (ENVO:00002010), including plankton (ENVO:xxxxxxxx)" | depth 120 m
ATTGAATGCTTAAGACCTAGTCAGATTAATTTGGCTGGACACTCTATGGGTTCATTGATAGCCCTTGAGGCTGCCGCAATGCATCCGGATAAAACTAAATCATTGATATTAGCAGGCGCAGCAGAACGTGTAGCAGTTCATAAAGATTTACTAGAGGCATCGTTGAAAAATGACCCATCATCCTATGATATGATCACTGATTGGGGTTTTAGTAAATGGTCGCATTTGGGCGGTCACCAGGTTCCAGGGTTATGGATGCAGGGCGGTTCAAAGGCTTTACTTGCTTCTGGATCAACCGGAGTTTTAGGTTGTGATTTAGTTGCTTGTAACGAATACACTCAAGCTATTGAAGCTGCTAAAAAGATAATTTGTCCTTCTTTAATAATAATTGGATCCAAAGATCGAATGACACCACCTGCTATGGCTGAAAATTTGATAAAAAACCTAGTAAATGTGGAAATACAAAGTATTGAATCTACCGGTCATATGATCATAGTAGAGAGAATTAATGAGGCAATTGATATTATAGCAGATTTTTTGAAACAGGTTGCTTGATGAGCAAAAACAGTAGTGAAGAGCGCCGGAAAAACTATCGAGAATTTATTAAAGTCCCGACCAGATGGATGGATAATGATGTTTATGGTCACGTTAATAATGTCGTATATTACTCTTATTTTGATACAGCAGTTAACGGCTATTTAATGAAGAATGCAGGCTTAGACTTCAGGCTCTCGCAGTCTGTGGGAGTAGTGGTTGAAACTGGATGTCAGTTCCATAGTGAGGTTTCATTTCCAGATATTTTAGATGTTGGGATTCGCGTAAGACGTCTTGGTAATACATCCGTAACATATGAAATTGGTATATTTAGAGAAGGGTACGACTCTCCCGCTGCTACGGGCTATTTTGTACATGTATATGTGCAACATGGGAAAATGATACCTGTCCCTATACCTGATGACGCGAGAGCTGTTCTTAAAAATTTATTAATAAGTAATTAATTTTTCCAAAGCTTTTTGGAGGCTAGTTCTGCGCCTTGTATTAGTGATTTAAATTTTTCTACCGCAATTTTAGAATCTACTGCACCCATTCCAGCAAATGTAGCAAAACCACAATCTGAACCGGCAATTATACGCTCACGCCCGACAATATCAGCGAATTGACAAATTCTTTGAGCAACAAGTTCTGGGTGTTCAATGTAGTTTGTAACACTATCTATTACTCCTGGTATCAAAACTTTATCTTCTGGTAACTTACGTTCTATAAATACGTTCCACTCGTGAGCATGACGCGGGTTGGCGGCTTCAATTAGTAAGCCCATAGGTTTTGCTTTCAGGAGCTCGTCTATAATTGCCCCAAGTGGAATGTCTCTATGATGAGGACCTTCATAATTACCCCAACAAATATGCATTCTAACTCTTTCTGCTGGAATGTTTTGTAATGCGTTATTTAATATTTCAATCTGCTTTGCAGCTTGCAGAATAAAATCGTGATCGCTGAGGTCTCTAAAAACTGTGTGTCTACCCATGGCCAAGTCAGGGCAGTCGATTTGTAAAATAAAGCCAGATTCAACTATAGCTTCGTATTCTTCTTTCATTGTATCGGCTAATTTTTGTAAATATTCTGTATTAGAGGAATAAAATTTATTTTCTTGAAAGACTGCTATGACACCTGGTGATGCTGCATTCATAAAAACATCACTAGTTGTAACATTGGAAGTTGCCGTTTTTAAATTATAGATGTCTCGTAATAGTGGTTCTCTATCGCGTATTTTTATCTCTCCAGTACAGCAAGGCCGGTTAAGCCTTCTAGTCCCAGCTGCTTTAGCTTGATTCCTCCGATATTCTGGAAAATTAGACATATCATCAAATCGAATGGATGCACTTTCACCTGAAAAACCGTCGAGGCGCTGTTGGATATAGGTAGAGTAACCTGTCTTACCCATCTCACCATCATTTATAATGTCTAAACCCCACTCAATTTGCGCCGAAACAATGCTACTGACTGAACTTTCAAGTAAAGCTATAAAGCTATTATTTTCGTATGGTTCATTAAATTCTATTTTATATAATATTTCAGTTAGCTCTTCTGGACGAGGCATGCTGCCAACGTGTGTAGTCAATATTCTATCTGTGCTGGTTTGCATTATTTTCCTGCGTATATCTATTTCTCTACAACCTAATAAAGGTTTTTAGATATAATAGAAATGGTTTTACTGGGTAAAAGTTAAAACCATTTCTATATTTATTTAGATGTTATTAAGCAGCTTTTTGTTCAATGGGACTAGAACCAGAATCACCACTGAAGATTTTTATTTTTCTTGGTTTTAAAGCTTCAGGTATTTCACGCTTAAGTTCAATAGTGAGAATACCATTTTGTAGGTTAGCGCCTATAACATTTACATGATCTGCTATTGAAAAGCGTCTTTCAAAAGATCTCGCTGCTATGCCACGATGTAGATACTCAGTTTTAGTATTCTTAATATTGGCTTGACCTTTTATGAATAGCGCATTTTCCTTTTGTATTAAATCCAGGTCTTCATTACTAAAACCTGCAACTGCCATAGTTATACGGTAATCGTCCTCGTCTACTTTTTCTATATTATAGGGTGGATATGTCTCTATATCTGTTTTTGAGGCAGTATTGATTAATCTATTCATGTGATCAAAACCAATGCTTGATCGGAATAAAGGTGATAGGTCATAATTTCGCATGTCACTTGTTCTCCTTATTGAAGCAACAGAGTTCTTGGTAGAACATTCACCACCATGGTCGAAGTCCTCCATCATTTTTGTCGTTAGAACCCAATTAGGCATTCCAACAACTCTCACAGAGTTGGGGGGTGACAACAAATTTTCAAGATATGACCTGGTAAATAATATGAATTTTAATGAAAATGTTAAAAATATAAGCCAATTTTCAGGCGTATTATAAGTATATTTAAAATATTTTTCAGATCTAACTACATCAAATTGGTAGTTTTTAAGTCGCTTATTTTAAGCCAAGGTTTGAGAACCTTTTGTTAAATTTAGCAACTTGCCCAGCGGAATCGACCAACCGGTGTTGCCCTGTCCATGCAGGATGGGTTTTTGGATCAATATCAAGGCGTAGTGTATCGCCTTCAGATCCCCATGTTGAACGAGTTACATATGTTGTTCCGTCCGTCATTTGGACAGTTATATTATGGTAATCTGGGTGTATTTCTTTTTTCATAGTATGCCTTCTTTGCCGAAACTACCTTATAACTAAGCTAGACAAAGTCTGCAAGCATTACTAATAGAATAATATTTGGTCTTTATGTGACTTGTTGTAGTAGATCTGCACTGTTAAAGCAGACCTTAGTAAGTAATATATTATTTAACGAGCCGGGAATTCCGTTCATGGAAAAAACTGAGTTAGGAGCACCACCGCGAAGGGATATAAGGCTTTTAAGGCGCCTGGGGAGATTTCTACGTCCATATCGTTTGCATGTGTTTGCAGCTATATTAGCTCTTACCATAGCTGCAGTTACGGTACTTGCAGTTGGTGAGGGTATACGCCGCTTAGTAGATGATGGATTTGCTGCTGGTAACGCTAGGTTACTTAATGATGCACTAATGGTTTTGTTTGTTTTTGTTATATTTTTAGCGGGAGCAACATACGCTAGGTTTTTTATAGTGTCATGGATAGGCGAGCGTGTCGTAGCTGATATTCGAAAAGCAGTTTTTGATCATGTTATTTCACTTAGTCCTTCTTTTTACGAAACGACTAGGGTAGCTGAGATAATGTCTCGACTAACAACTGACACTACCTTGTTACAAAGCATAGTTGGTTCTTCCGCTTCAATGGCTTTACGTAATATTCTTCTATTTTTAGGAGGGGCTATAATGCTGGTAATTACTAGTCCAAAACTAAGTGGGCTCGCTTTATTGATAGTTCCTATTGTTTTAGTGCCTATAATTATTTTTGGACGAAAAGTTAGGCGACTAAGTCGGAATAGTCAGGATAGAGTTGCTGATGTTGGCGCTTATGTTGATGAAAGTATAACGAACATTAAAACAGTTCAGGCATTTGTACATGAGCCAATAGACAGGTTTCGGTTTTCTACAAGGGTTGAAGAGGCCTTTAATGTTGCAATATTAAGAATACGTGCAAGAGCCTTACTAACTGCAGTTGTTATTATGTTGGTATTCGGGGCAGTAGGTATTATTTTATGGTTCGGTGGACATGATGTTATAAATGGTAGGCTGAGCGCTGGTAAATTATCAGCATTTGTTTTTTATGCCATTATTGTTGCTGGTTCTATTGGAGCTATTTCCGAAGTTATTGGTGATTTACAAAGGGCTGCAGGCGCTACCGAGCGCTTATTTGAATTACTAGAAATGACCAGCGAAGTTACTGTACCTGCCAAACCGGTGGCGTTATCTGCTTTGCCGCAAGGTAAAATAATTTTGGATGAAGTTTCATTTAGTTATCCTTCTCGCCCAGATCATTTAGCCCTTGATAGCTTCAATCTTGAATTAGCACCGGGAGAGCGAATAGCTTTGGTGGGCCCATCTGGGGCTGGTAAGACTACAATTTTCCAGCTGTTATTAAGGTACTATGATCCCCAGAAGGGTTTACTTTCTTTTGATGATATTAACTTACGTGATTTAGATCCTAGTCAGCTTCGAGGGCTGATAGGCTTTGTACCTCAAGAGCCGGTTATTTTTAGTGCCGATGCCTGGGAAAATATTCGTTATGGACGGCCAGAAGCTACGGATGAAGAGGTAAGGGCGGCGGCAGATGCTGCGGCTGCATCTGAATTTATTGACCGTTTTTCTGAAGGTTTTTCAACCTTTCTTGGGGAGAAAGGTGTTCGATTATCTGGAGGTCAACGACAGCGTATAGCAATTGCAAGAGCAGTACTCAGAAACCCTAAGTTGCTACTATTAGATGAAGCTACAAGTGCTTTGGATTCTGAAAGCGAACAATTAGTAAATACTGCATTGAACAGTCTTATGAAAAACCGCACATCCATTGTAATTGCCCATAGATTAGCCACTGTTATAGCTGCAGACCGAATAATTGTAATGGATCAAGGCCGATTAATTGCCACAGGTACCCATGACGAACTCATCGGCCAAGGTGGCCTTTATGCGCGATTGGCTGAACTGCAATTTACGGCTAATGGAATTTATCTTGATAAGTAATAACTATTATCGTTGTGTTAACTTAAATTCTATCCTTCTGTTGCGGCGGTATGCTATTTCGTCGCTACCGATATCTATCGGTTGGTACTGACCAAAACCTGCAGCGACTAGACGGTTAGGCGATATACCTTGATTTATCAAAAATTTTACGACCGAAGTTGATCTTGCCGAAGATAATTCCCAGTTAGATGGAAATTGAGCAGTGCTTATTGGGCGCTCATCTGTGTGCCCATCAACTCTCAATACCCAGTCAAGGTCTTTGGGTATTTCTTTTGAAATTTTTCTTAAAGTTGTTCCCAATAAACTAAGTTGCTGACTACCAACCCGATTAAGATCGGCTGCCCCTGATTCAAAAAGTACTTCTGATTGGAATACAAACCTATCACCTTCTATACGAATATCAGATCGATTTCCGAGAGTTTGGCGCAGTCGGCCAAAAAATTCTGATCTATAACGTGCTAGCTCTTGGACACGGGTGGCTAAGGCAGCGTTAAGTCGTTTTCCAAGGTTTACAATTTGAGTTTTTTGTTCTTTATTTTTTGATTCCGTGGCTTCTAATGCCTGATTTAAGGCTGCAAGTTGAATTCTTAGCTGTTTGAGTTGTTCTCCGATTAAACTTACTTTATTTTGATAGTTTTTAGATAATTTCTTCTCTTCTAATAATGACTCCTCAGCTGTTTTTGTACTCTGGAGTAATTCTTTCAGTCGGATATCTCGTTTGTTTAATTTCTCTTGTACGAGTAAGGTGCGCTCTGATTCATCTGCAATCTTTGCCTTAAGCTCTTTTGAAAGGTCTCGAACTTTTCCTAATTCTCCCTCTGTGCTCTCTAACGTACCTATCAGAACGGAAACTTTATTTTCTAAGTTTTTACGTACTTCTTTAAGTGCCAGAATATCACGATTTAATCTTTCAAGATCTCTTAACTGTAATTCGATTGATTCCTTATCGCTTTTAATGATTTTATTTAGATCTAATATCTGTTCGTTATATTTAGATTTTTCTGTGGCTAGTTCTTTTTCAATGCTTGATAGTCTTATTTTTAGTAAATCTCGTTCGGATATTGATGAGCCTAACTCAGATGTTAGCTGAGCTACAGAGAGTTGTAGCTTTGCATTTGTATTTCTTTCCAGACTAAGCATTTGGCCTAGTTCTTCAAGCTCGGCAGTTAATTTTTCTAGTACAGTGTCTCTTCCAGATATGGCATCTGATAAAAAAGCTTGGGCAAGTGCAAATACCATAATCAAGAATACAACTACTACTAATAATGCGGCTAACGCATCGACAAATCCAGGCCAATAGCTTGCTGAGTTGTAGCTGCGAGAACGAGAACTAGGCATAGTTCATTCCAACATATCAATGCCTGCCGTCATTCTCTTCAGAACTGGCAGCTATGGTGCGCGCAAGTAGACGAATTTCTGCGCGTAGCTCCTGGATCATTTCTGATCTTCCACTAGCAGAATCTTCTACTAATCTTGATAGATAGTTATCTAAATTACGAACATGGCTTTTTGTTGCATCGTCGATACCTCCGATTTTCCCTTCCGCAAGTTTAGGCAATGTGATTAGCATTTCGCTGTGGGATTCAGCTAGTTTTAGCATTAACTCTTGTTCGGTGCGCATTTGGTCTGTCAGAGTAGTTAGACCGTCAGCTAATGCAGTTATTGCAACATCAGTTTTACCTCTGGTGGCTTCTCCCCTAGCAATTGTGCGTTGCAAATTATCAAGCGAATCAGCTGTTTTTTCTAGTAATGCTTGAATGTAAGCTGGTACACTCTGGTCACCATCTACAGCCCTTATGCCGCTTGATACTCTCGTAAGACCACTTAGCCAGTCTTCCAGTTCGTTATAGAAACGGTTATGTGCAGAACCTGCCTGAAGATCTAGAAAACCTAGTATTAAAGAACCAGCTAGTCCAAAAAGCGATGAACTAAAAGCTGTTCCCATACCACCTAGGGGAGCACTTAGTCCAGTTTTTAGGGAATCAAATACTTGTGTAACGTCGCCGCCGCTAACTTGAAGTCCGGATATAACATCTGCGACTGACCGTACGGTAAGCAATAAACCCCAAAAAGTTCCAAGTAGGCCTAGAAATATTAACAATCCAATAAGATATCTAGATAGGTCTCGTGCTTCATCAAGCCGAGCGCTGATTCCATCCAGGATTGATCGCATGGAGATAGTTGTTAGGCTGGGCCTTCCATTGCTTTCACCGAACATGGTGGCCATCGGAGCTAGCAGTGATAAACTCACGGACCCAGATAATACAGTTCTTTCACTCCTGTATGCTTCTATCCAGTTAACTTCAACATTTAACATCCAAACTTGTCGAAACACTAGAAAAACACCAAATACGAGAACAAACACTATAATGCCGTTTATTGCGGGATTGGCCATGAATGCTTCGTACAACTGGTCATATAGAGCACCAATAGCTATTGCTGCTATCATCAGAAATATTACCATACGGGTTAGGTAGCGCTTTGGTCTGGTCATTATCAGATAGCCGTTATTTTTCCGTCTAAAATGTAGTTTATTACACTATATAAAGACATAAGATTGTGAGTTTAGTTATTTTGTACTTCTACTATGACATTTTTAGGGCAAAGTTCTTTAATGAGCTACCGGTTGAATAGTAAAATATCAACGCGGTTAAAAGGAGGGTTATTATATAAAGTTAATCCGTGTTTTAAAACATATTTTTGAATTGAGGTTACAGGTAACCAACAATTTTAGCTATGATTTACTGATAGTTTTATTATTAATGCATTTACAAGTTTTCTTATTAGGAGCTAAAATATTCACCGGAACAAATACATTCTATTAGGCTATCTTTTATAGCTCCGTTTGATGCAATGATAGTATCAGAACTCTCATTTAAAACTTTATTTTCTTGATCAGCCAGAAAGCCACCAGATTCTCGTACAAGTAAAGTGCCTGCCATAATATCTTTTGCTGAAACATCAAAACTCCAATATCCGTCATATCTACCTGCTGCCAGATAAGCCAGGTCGAGTTCTGGTGCGCCCGCAGTTCGTACACCACCAGTGTTTGCTATTACGGCTCCTAGAGCGGTTAGGTAATGAGGGTGATTTTCATTAGTCATGAAGGGCATTTCTGTTGCAATTATACATTCATTAAGGTTTTGACGGTTGGATACCCTCAGACGTGTATCATTTAGAAACGCCCCGGTATTTCTAATAGCCCAAAAAAACTCTTCACTTAATGGATCATAGACACAGCTTTCAATTAGGTTTTTATCCTCTATATGAGCTATTGATATTGAGAAATGTGGTTGGCCGTGCATATAGTTTGATGTTCCATCAAGGGCTCTTACTACCCATTGGTGGCTATTATTATCAATATTTTCTTGTAAATCAGCACTATTATAATAACCGTATGTAGGTCTGGCCTTACTCAGTTCGTATTTCAATGTTCCTTCGGCTTTACGAATAGCTGCTTTCACAAAGTTTCCTGAACCTTTTTTAGAGACCTGTAGTTGTTGTACTTCGTTAAAGTCTCGAGCTAGAGCTCTGCCTGCTCGTCTTGCAGCACGATCCATGACGTTAATAATCGGTGAACGCATCATAGATTAGATACCTATTAGCTTTTTCAAATTTATTATAATACTTTTTATTAAAAGGTATTTAGTCCATTGTATGTTCACTATTTTTTAGTCCTTTGCTCGTTCAACGTAAGTTGCATCTTCAGTTGACACTACTATGCGTGTTCCTGCCTCTATATGCGGTGGTACTAATAGTTTTACACCATTTTCGAGCATTGCTGGTTTATATGAAGAGGAAGCTGTTTGTCCTTTAACAACTGCATCAGCTTCCGTGACCTCAAGTGTAACTCTATCTGGCAAAGAGATTCCAATGTGAGATTCTTCGTATGATTCTATTGTAACTATCATGCCATCCTGCAGAAATTGGCTTTGTTCAGGCCCTAATATACTGCTGTCTAAAGTAACCTGTTCATATGTTTCTTGATCCATAAACGTATATTGTTCTGAGTCACTGTATAAAAATTGGTATTCATTTTGCTCAAGTCTAACTCGTTCAACAGTTTCGGCTGACCGGAACCGTTCATTGAGTTTTGTACCATCTCTCACGTCCCGAAGCTCAACCTGCAGATATGCTCCACCTTTACCTGGTTTCACATGCTGTATTTTTACTGCCCGCCAAAGTCTACTTTGATGTTCTATGACGTTTCCAGGACGGATTTCATTACCGTCTATTTTCATTTCCTTAGCCTATTTATTTATTTATGGGGCGCGGCTGTCTAACAGTTGGTAGGGGCAAATGCAATGATTGTAATTAGCCCGATGACCCGTCATTTAAGATAGCCGAATTAAATTCTGATATTGCCATGCTAGGACTTTCCTTATGGTCCCATATACTAGCTGAAACTGCAAGGAAGTCTGCTCCCGCTTCAATTAGTGGTAAACAGTTTTTAACAGTAATTCCTCCGATTGCAACACAGGGGATATGAGTCATTTCATTCCACCACTGTAAAATACTTGGATTAGTATAAAATTTTGGTGATTTAGTTTTTGTCTGATAAAATGAACCAAAAGCTACATAGTCAGCTCCGGCTTCTGAGGCTGTGATGGCTAGGTGACGAGAATTATGACAAGTAACGCCAACAATAGCTTTATCACCAACTAAAGCTCGGGCCTCTTTATACTTTGTGTCTTCTTGTCCTATGTGCACCCCATCGCATCCATATTTAGCTGCAAGGTCTGGTCTATCATTCATTATAACTGGGACATCGTATGATTGTACTAATGGCACCAACATTTTGGCTATTTGTCCGATAACCATATCAGGGGCAGGTGTGTTATCAGGGTTTTTAATGCGTAATTGCAGGCAGGAAACACCACCTAATTTAAGTGCGTTTTCTAGCTTTTCTAAGAACTGAGGGAGCTCCTCTTCATCTATTCTAGGCGGTGTTATTAGATAAAGCTGACAGGCAACCTCTGAATTACTATCTAATTTAGTCAAGTTCTATTTCTCATAACTGGTAGATGATAGTCGACGGTTTAAAATTTTCCCTGATATATAGCTATTACATCACTTAGAAGCTTAAGAGATTCTTCTTTAGAACGCTGGAAACTATTTCGCCCTATAATTGATCCCGATGCACCACCATCGTTTAGTTGACGGATTTCATCATAAATATCTTTAGTTTCTTTTGCGGCGCCTCCTGAAAATACTACGAGCCGACGGCCGTTGAAAGCAGACTGTAAAACGTGCGAAATACGTGCGCTTAAACTGGAAACATCTATTTTATGTTTTATATAAATTTCCTTAGCTTCAGGTTGTTCAATGAAGCTAGTTGGCGGTTTTACCTTGATTATATGAGCCCCAAGTTGTGCCGCCATGTGCGCAGCATAAGCAGTTACATCTATTGCTGTTTCACCTTTCTTCGAGATGTTCCCTCCTCTGGGATAGGACCAAATTACGACGGCTAATCCGCACGATTTTGCCTCTAAAGCTATTTCTCTTATTTCCTCAATCATTTCAAATTGTTCATTTGACCCAGGATACATAGTAAATCCGACTGCAGTGCAACCAAGTCTTAACGCGTCTTCTACAGACGCAGTAATGGCTTGATCTTTGATTGTCGCATGTGAATTAGCGTTGTTTAGCTTTAAAATCATGGGTACTGAGCCAGCAAAAGTATCGGCTCCGGCTTCTAGTTGGCCAAGAGGGGCAGCATATGCGTTTAATCCTGCATCAATAGCTAATTTGAAAAAGTAATGTGGGTCGTAGGCTGGCGGGTTGGGAGCAAAGCTTCTTGCCGGTCCATGTTCCCAACCTTGATCTACAGGCAGAATTACCATTTTTCCGGTTCCAGCTAGCTTGCCGGTCATTAGGATACGAGCTAAATTTGTTTTACTACCAGGATTATCACTCTCATAATTTGAAAGTATTTTTCGGACCCGCTGTGTTATTTTCATGTTATTAATCTCGCATTTAGAACAGATTTTTTTTTCCGAGAGCGGGCCAGGCGTAAGTCGGTATCTTGACTTAAACGACATGCTCGATTTTTGCAATTGTTAGATAAAGTTTTCCTGTCGTTTTTTGTTTAACCATTGATGGCAAATAGATGCTTTATCCTTATGCTTACTAAGGTCAAGGGCCTTCTCATAGTCAATTTTAATAATTTTACACCCAGCTTGGGAAGCTATTTCTGTAATTTTATTATTTAATGTTTCGGATCCCGAGTAGCATATGGCCTTAACGCCTTCTCGTATTGCCGATAAGGCATGACCAGCTTCTGCAGAACAATCTAGAATGCTATTAAATGATGCTTCAGGAAAGGAGTTATGAGCTTGAGAAATAAGTTCACGAAACCAAGCTGGTCCAGCATAAGCTACTGCATTGTTTGGACTAACAAGCGTAACTGAAATATTCAATCTTATAGCTGCCTCTAATGCATCATTAGCATCCTCTAGAGCATAAACAACAATTTGTGGATTTAATTTATTAGTCACGCATTATAACCAAGTTTTACCCAGTGATGGGCTTTAATTTAAAAGATAAATTTAGCTTCTAATTGAATAATCTTTATTTGACCTATTTTAATTTGGCCATTTGCAATGCAGTATCACTCATGCGAGATGAAAAGCCCCATTCATTATCATACCAGCTAAGAACACGAACCAGTCTCTTATCAGTTACTTGGGTTTGTGTTAAATCAAACACAGAACTTGCAGGATTATGGTTAAAGTCTGAGGAAACAAGAGGTTCGCTGTTTGTGGTAAGAATACCCTTTAGTTGTTTTCCAATTGCCGCTTTAATTATAGCATTATTCACTGTATCTGCTGAAGTGTTTGTTTTTGATTCAAAAACTAGATCTACCATAGATACATTTGGAGTTGGAACACGTACTGCCGTTCCATCTATTTTTCCGGCAAGTTGAGGCAATACAAGGCCGACAGCCCTGGCTGCGCCAGTAGAAGTTGGGATCATAGAGGTGGCGGCTCCTCGAGACCTATGAAGGTCAGAATGTAGTGTATCTAGAACTGGTTGATCGCCGGTATAGCTATGAACGGTAGTCATAAAGCCGTGCTTTATACCAATTTCCTTATCTAAAACGGCCGCAACCGGTGCTAGGCAATTAGTAGTACAAGATGCGTTAGAAACTATCTTGTGCGATTTTCTTAACTTATTGTTATTAACGCCTTGAACAACAGTTATATCAGCACCGCTGGCTGGAGCTGATATCAAAACCTTTTTAGCTCCGGCATCAAGGTGTTTGCCTGCAGCATCTTTAGAAGTAAAAATTCCAGTGCATTCTAGTACCACATCAATTTTTAAATCATCCCAGGGTAAATTTGCGGGATCTCTTTCAGCTGTTACTTTAATTCGCTTTCCGATTTTGGATCTGTTCCCAAGATCAATCCAGCCCTTGCCGCTACGTACATTTCCCGGAAATGCCCCATGAATTGAATCATGCCTGAGTAAATGTGCGTTAGCTTCAACTGATCCCAGATCGTTAATAGCAACGAAGTTTATGTCTTTTCTTCCTTGCTCATATGCCGCTCGCAATACTAAACGACCTATTCGGCCAAACCCATTGATTGCAACACGAATTGCCATAATTATTATCCTCTGTTTTGTTACTTATCTAGATAGTGATTATTACAAATTACTTTTTATAGCTCTGATCTTACAGCATCAGCTACTGCTTTTGGCGAAATACCAAAATGTTCATACAAATCTGAAATTGGTGCCGATGCCCCAAAATCTCTCATACCAATAACCTTTGATTCGTCTAATACATATCTTGCCCATCCAAAGCATGCTGCCGCTTCAACAGCTATTCGGACACCGGATTCTCCTAGTACTTCATTTTTGTATGATTTATTTTGTTGTTCGAATATTTCCCAACATGGCATAGATACCACAGCTGTTGCAATTCCGTCGGCCTGCAATAGGTCGCGTGCTTTTAGAGCAATTTGTACTTCTGAACCGGTCGCCAGAATTGTTGCCTTCCGGTTTTTATTGCCATTTTGAGCTTCCGCGATTACATATGCTCCGCGGGCGCATAAATTATCTTCAGTGTGCTCCGTGCGTATAGTTTGCAGTCCTTGACGTGTAAGCGCTAAAACAGAGGGTGTTTCATTGCTTTGAATCGCTAGTAGCCAACATTCGGCAGTTTCAATAGCATCTGCTGGGCGGAAAACATTTACATTAGGCATAGCGCGCAAAGAAGCAATATGTTCTACCGCTTGATGAGTCGGACCGTCTTCTCCTAAACCAATTGAATCATGTGTCATTACATAAATAACTTTTAGTTTCATAAGTGCAGCGAGGCGAATGGAAGGTCGACAGTAATCTGTAAAAGTTAGAAAAGTACCCCCATATGGAATAAAACCTCCATGCAAAGCTAAGCCATTCATTACAGCTGCCATAGCATGTTCGCGGACGCCGTAATAAATATATCGACCACTGTAATCTAAGGCAGATATAGGAACCGTAGCAGTAGTTTTTGTATTATTAGACCCTGTTAAATCTGCTGATCCACCAATCATTGATGTTATATTTTCAGTTAGAACTTTTAGAGTTTCTTCGCTGGATTTACGTGTAGCCCAAGTAGGTAATTCTTGCTTCAGTCTTAGCTTATGAGCATTTATTTTATTAGATATATCTTTTGGAAGTATGTTTGAGTGTAAGTTTTCAAAACCATCACGTTTATTTTTATCGGCTCTTTCAAGGGTCTCCTTCCATAGTTCATGGGTTTTGGCTCCCTTTTTTCCTACATCTCTCCAAGCGTGCAGAGTTTCATCCGGTATTATGAATGGTTCATAAGGCCAGTTTAATTTTTTTCTTGCCTCTGTAATTTCATCTGGGCCTAGAGGAGCTCCATGAGTAGCGGAAGTACCCTGCTTATTAGGAGCCCCGAAACCTATAATTGTTTTACAAGCTATAAGTGATGGACGATTACTCTGCTTAGCAGCTATGATTGCCTGATCTATGGCCTTTGGATCATGACCGTCAATTTTATTAACATCCCAACCACTTGCTAAAAATCTCTCTAATTGATTGTCGGATACCGTTAAATTGGTTTCACCATCAATCGATATGCTATTATCGTCAAACAATACGATAAGTTTTTCGAGCTTTAGGTGACCAGCCATAGAAATCGCTTCATGACTGATGCCTTCCATAAGACATCCGTCGCCTACAAAAACATATGTAAAATGGTCAACAATTCCATTGCCGAAGCGCGCATTTTTCATTCGTTCAGCTAGCGCTATTCCTACGGCATTTGCTAAACCCTGACCAAGAGGCCCTGTGGTGGTTTCTATTCCTGATGCATGCCCATATTCTGGGTGCCCAGCAGTGCGGCTTCCAAGTTGTCGGAATCGTTTAATTTCTTCAATAGTCATGTCGCTATACCCGGTTAAATAAAGCAGTGAGTATAGCAAAATGGACGCGTGACCATTTGAAAGAATAAACCTGTCTCGGTTAGGCCATTGTGGCTCATTAGCATCAAATACTAGGTGTTTAGTAAAGAGAACGGTAGCTATGTCTGCCATTCCCATAGGTGCGCCTGGATGACCTGAATTGGCTAACTGAACAGCATCCATTGATAGAGCTCTGATAGCATTTGCCATCTGATTGTGACCGACTTTGTCGGCTTCTGGCGATGAAGCATTATCCATTATTATAACAAGGCTTTCTGTGGCGAAGATATAATTTCATTAAAATACAAAAAAACAAACTTTGGGCGATCAGAACATGCCAAGCTGGTTAATCGCCGTCAACGGATTCGTCTAAAGTTTATCCCCGATGTACATATTTAGGGCTTATTTTTATATATAATCACTAACTAAGTCATTTGGTTGATGTTTATGGTTCCTTATAAGCGAGTACTTTGATTAAAAAATTTATAATTAATTAGGGGTTTAGATCTCCATATCGCATGTTAGTATTGTATCGTCATTTTTGTAATAAAATGATATTGTAAGAATTGAGGGCAATAATGAATGCTATAGATGATGCAAATCAAAGATTGGATAATGCTTTGTCCCACTTGGAAGAGGTTTTGCGATTACGTATTAAAAGCTCTGATGCTTCAGTCGAAGAAGAGTTCGAAAGATTGAGGCTTGAAAAACAAGTTAAAATTGCAAAAAACGAAATTACTAACCTTAAAGATATGAATAATACTCTAGTACAACGTCTTGATGTAGCTATTGATAAAGTACAAAATATAATTGGCAAGTAATATAGTAATCAAAAAATTTGAATAGATATATAGATATAGAGTTAAAAATAAGTGTCACAGGTCGAAATAACAATAAATGGGCGACAGTATCGTGTATCTTGTGAGGATGGACAAGAAGAACACCTTACTGAGCTTGCAAAATACTTTGATGGAAAAATGCATGGCTTGATTGAAGAGGTCGGTCAGATAGGGGATACAAGCCTGATGGTTATGGCTGGTTTGCTTATAGCTGATGAGCTGTCGGATGCGAAACAAGAATTGGATCAAAGTCAAAAATTCTCTGAAAAAACCTACATTAGTAAAATAAATTTATTAGCTCAAAAGATTGAAACTCTGGCCAATACCCTTAATGCAGATTAGAATATAAAGCTCTACTACTTGCGGCGTAGCGCTCGCTCATTTATTTTATAATAGGGTAGTTTCTGGATAGTACGTCTTGCACTCAAGTCTCGGGGACCTTACTCATCGAATAGGGAGCTGTCTCTGTCGGGGCCGAGGTCTCGATCATGCGGCGCCCACCTGCTTTAAGCAGGTCTCGGTGGACTCGTCTGGCAGACGGCTAAATCGGTGCTACCCACATTATTAGCTTAATAATTATGCAGGGTTTCCATTAAAAATAGTAATAAAAAATATATAGAAAGAAAAGTTGCCTCAATTCATAGAAAAGAGTTGAGCCTAAAGTCAGGTGCTGCATCAGCTGATAAACTAGTAGACGTTTTTTTAAATAATTCTTTTATAAGGGCAGCAGCCTTAACAAGTATTGCGGTTGGCGGCTATATGCCAATAGGTAGCGAAATTAATTGCGTTCCTTTGCTGAAAGCGATGTTTGATGGAGGCGTTAATATTTGTCTGCCTATTATACAAAACAAGGGAGCTACGTTGTTATTTCGTGGTTGGGAACCTGACGATAATATGCATTTAAATTCATTAGGTGTTCCTGAACCATTACCATCAGCATCTCTAGCAATACCAGATGTATTGCTTGTTCCAATGCTTGCTTTTGATTTGGAAGGAAATCGTCTCGGATACGGCGGAGGTTACTACGATAATACTATTAGAAGTTTGCGTGCAAAAAATAAATTAGAAGGCAAACCCCTAATAATTGGAGTGGCTTTTTCTGGACAGTTAAGTAAACAAGTGAGTGTTTCAAGTGAAGATGAACCCCTGGATTGGATTCTAACTGAAATCGGCGCAATTAAGGTTTCAGAAGAGGTTAAAGAAGTTTAAATGCGGGCAAGTAAAAAATGAAAATATTATTTTGTGGAGACATTGTTGGAAGAGCTGGACGCGATGTTGTTATTCAGCTTTTACCTGATTTAAGAGAACGGTTAGAACTCGATTTTATTATAGTTAATGGAGAAAATTCAGCCAACGGTTTTGGTATAACAGAAGCGATTTGTTCCGATTTATATGCTGCGGGCGCTGATGTTATTACGACTGGTAATCATGTTTGGGACCAGCGTGATATTATTGGGCAGATCGACGCAGATAATAAGCTATTAAGACCTGTAAATTTTCCTATTGGGACGCCAGGTAGGGGGGCTAATGTATATGATACAATAAATGGGCGTCGAGTATTAGTTATTAATGTAATGTGCAGACTCTTCATGGACCCTCTAGATGATCCTTTTGTAGCACTTGAGCGATTACTTTCCGAAAACACATTAGGTGGTTCCGTGGATGCAATAATTATAGATGTTCATGGGGAGGCATCATCAGAGAAAATGGCTATTGGCCATGCATTTGATGGACGAGCGAGCCTTGTAGTTGGAACTCATACTCATGTACCTACTGCTGATTTGCAAATATTAGACGGAGGAACGGCATATCAGACTGATGCTGGTATGTGCGGAGATTATGATTCTGTTATCGGAATGCGTAAAGCACCAGCAATAGAAAGGTTTAGAAGAAAAATTCCTGGTGAAAGACTTAGCCCGGCCTCAGGGCCTGCTGACTTGTGCGGGGTATTCATTGAAACAGATGACAAAACTGGGTTAGCTAGTTATGTAGCTCCATTAAGAATCGGAAATAGGCTATTTTCAACTTGGCCAGATAGGTATGAAGACCGTTAAACGAATCATGTATAGTATATAAATATAAAAAACATACACAAATAAGAGAGTATTGAGGCCATGGCAGGCCATTCACAGTTTAAGAATATAATGCACCGTAAGGGCGCTCAAGATAAAAAGCGGGCAAAGTTATTTGCTAAACTGGCACGTGAAATAGAAGTGGCAGCTAGAATGGGTATGCCTGATCCATCACAGAATCCACGTTTGCGCTCGGCAGTTGTGGCTGCTCGCAGTGCAAACATGCCGAAGGACCGCATTGAACGAGCCATCAATAAGGCATCTGGGGGTGAAGATGGAGCAGTGTATGAGGAAATTCGTTATGAAGGGTATGGCCCTCATGGGGTTGCAATTATAGTAGATGCGCTAACAGATAACCGAAACCGAACAGCATCAGAGGTAAGATCAGCCTTTTCCAAATTTGGCGGTAATCTTGGGGAAACTAATAGCGTTGTTTTTATGTTCGATCGTGTTGGGCAGATAATATTCAAAGCTGATGTCGCAGATTCTGAAACTATGTTTGAACAGGCATTAGAAGCTGGTGCACAAGATGTTAATAGCTTTGATAGCTCTCACGAAATAAGCTGTGACCCAGAAGATTTTGGTCAAGCAGTTGAAGCACTTGAGGCAATTTTTGGCCCCCCCGATTCTGCTGGATTACTTTGGCAACCACAGACAACTGTAGATATAGATGTCGATGCTGCTCAAACTCTGCTTAAGCTAATTGATACTTTAGAAGATGGAGATGATGTACAAAATGTATCTGCAAATTTTGATATTAGTGATGAGGTAATGGCACAATTATCTGAATAAGTTGTGCTGTAATATATTTGTACATTCATGGAGGCAAAAATGCTTTTGTTAGGACTGGACCCGGGGTTAAGGAATACGGGTTGGGGAGTGATAGAGGCTGATTCTAATAAGTTGCGCCATGTTGCTAATGGTGTGGTGCAGTCGGGCACTGGATCATTAGCAGACCGACTTCTAAATCTTTTTGAAAATTTGTCTCTAATTATTGAATCTTATACATTGGATGGCGCTGCTGTCGAGGAGACGTTTGTAAACAGAGATGGACAAGCTACTCTGAAGTTAGGGCAGGCGCGGGGCATAGTAATGTTAGTTCCAGCACGTGCCGGTTTAGAAGTTGCTGAATATCCTGCTAACACCGTTAAGAAAAGTGTTGTAGGTTACGGTCATGCAGATAAAAATCAAATTGGTCATATGGTTTCACTTTTATTACCAGGTGCTGATTTAAGATCATCAGATGCAGCGGATGCATTGGCAGTTGCAATTTGTCATGCTCATCATGTTTCGAGTTCTAAGCGAATGGCGGTTACACTATGATTGCTCGATTAAAAGGAGTTATAGATGAGATAGGAGTTGACTGGTTAGTGATTGACGTTAGTGGAGTTGGATATTATGTGAACTGTCCCGCAAATACAATTAATTCACTTCCTGAAGTTGGAAGCACTGCTGCAATTCATATTGAAACACATGTCCGTGAAGGGCAGATCTCATTATATGGGTTTTTAGAGGTTCGAGAGCGAGAATGCTTTCGCTTATTGACTACGGTTCAAGGTGTCGGGGCCAAGGTTGCAATAGCAATACTTAGTTCTTTATCTCCAGACCAGCTTATTGATGCTATAATCGCTCAAGATAAGTTAGAGTTGACGCGGGCAGAGGGCGTAGGACCAAGATTGGCGGCTCGTCTGCTTACTGAGTTAAAGGATCGTATATTATCAGTTTCATCAAACATTAATGACATATCAGTTAAAAAAGAAAATTCAGTATTGAGTGGTTCTCGAGAAAGTTTGTTGGATACTAATAATGACGCGATATCAGCCCTTGTTAATTTAGGCTATGGCAGAGCAGAGGCCTTTGCAGCTGTATCACGTGCTGCAGTTGGGATGGATGATGACGCTTCTATAGAGTTAATCATTCCCGCAGCTTTGAAAGAGCTTGGCCAATGAGTGGACAAAGTCCTGATGATCAGAAACGACTAGTAGATCCCAGTGATGACCAGGACGAGAGCCTAGAAGTTAATCTTCGTCCTCAAATGTTGACAGAATTTGTAGGCCAAAACAATCTATGCAAAAACTTATCAGTTTTTGTTGCAGCTGCAAAACAACGCGGTGAACCTATTGACCATGTTTTATTTCATGGCCCGCCAGGTTTAGGAAAAACTACTTTGGCCCGTATAGTGTCTCAGGAGCTCGGGGTGGGTTTTAAAACAACTTCTGGACCAGTTATTACAAAAGCCGGTGACTTGGCAGCACTTTTAACGAACCTTCAGCCCTGCGATGTTCTTTTCATAGATGAAATTCATAGACTAAACCCAGCTGTTGAAGAAATTCTTTATCCAGCTATGGAGGATGGAGAACTGGATCTTATGATTGGGGAAGGACCGGCAGCCCGTTCGGTGAGAATTGAACTGCAGCCCTTTACAGTTGTTGGAGCTACGACGAGACTTGGGTTGCTGACAACGCCTTTGCGTGAACGATTCGGCATTAATATGAGGTTAGAATATTATTCCTCTGATGAGCTAATAAAAATAGTAAGACGTAATGCTGACCTTCTGGAAGTGTCAATTACAAATGAAGGAGCGGCGGAGATAGCTAATCGAGCTAGGGGAACGCCCCGGGTGGCTGGGCGTTTACTGCGCCGAGTTAGAGATTTTGCAGTTGTTGAGAGTAATTTGCCAGTGAATGAAAAAGTTGCGGATGTAGCTTTAACGCGCCTTGAAGTAGATAGCCGTGGATTAGATTCTATGGATCGTCGTTATTTGTATTACATAATTGAAAATTATGCTGGAGGCCCGGTTGGTGTTGAAACCATTGCCACGGCACTTTCAGAGGAACGTGATACTATAGAAACTGTTGTAGAACCATTCCTGATTCAACAAGGTTTTTTGCAGCGAACGCCTAGAGGGCGTGTTTTAACTGCGGGTGCCTATGGACATTTGGGTTTAAAGCATAAAAACCTTAATCAAGGTGAATTACTGGATGGCCATAAGGTTGCCACAAATGGTTCTCATAATCATACATTAGGAAAAGATGTTGAAGAATGAATCTGAACATCGGCTGACTGGATGGCTTGAAAATAGTGAGCACTTTTTACCTATAAGGATTTATTATGAAGATACAGATGCTGCGGGGATTGTATATTATTCCAACTATCTTAAGTATGCAGAAAGAGCTCGTACAGAGATGATTCGCTTTTTAGGAATAGAAAATAGACAATTAATGTCCGAGAAAGGTTTAGCTTTTGTTGTTCGCAGATGCTTAACCGAATATCTACAACCCGCATATTTGGACGATGAAGTTACTGTATGTACTCGTATCAAAGAAGTGCGTGGAGCTAGTTTTACTGCAATTCAAAAAATCATAAGAAATATTGGTGAGTCAGATGAAACTCTACTTGTAAATTTAGATATATATTTAGCATGTATAAATAAAAATCAGCGTCCGGTGCGAATGCCAGCAGACATAAGTAATGCAGTTAATGCTCTGCAGCAGGCATAATAAGGACATAAACAAAATATTTTTACCTATTTAAGGGCGTTTTAAAATTATGGATCCTAATATTATTGATGCGGTCGCTGTTTCAGGTGGCGCCATAGTGACAGATTTTTCGGTTTGGGCGCTATTTCTGAGGTCGGATGTTATAATAAAGTTAGTTATGGTAGTACTGTTTGTTGCCTCATTTTGGTCATGGACGATTATTATTGACAAATGGCTAAGAGTGCGACGTTTAGAAAAAGAAGCAAAAATATTTGAAGAAAGCTTTTGGTCAGGTGGTTCACTAGACGAACTATACGAAAGCTTTGGTGCTAGTCCGCGTGATCCAATGTCGGCTGTTTTTGCCTCCGCTATGACAGAATGGCGCCGTTCAACGGAACGGGGACTATCCACAACATCGGAATTAAGAGCCGGTCTCCAAGACCGTATTGAGCGAGCTATGGATGTTACACTGGGCCGAGAAATGGAGCGATTAGAACGGTATATGGTTTTTCTCGCTTCTGCTGGAGCGACTGCACCTTTTATTGGTTTGTTTGGCACCGTATGGGGAATTATGAATAGTTTTCAAGCAATTGCTGTGGCAAAAGATACTAGCCTTGCTGTTATTGCGCCAGGTTTAGCCGAGGCCTTGTTTACCACGGCAATGGGATTAATAGTGGCGATACCAGCCGTCGCGGCCTATAACAAATTTAGTACAGATATGAATCGCTATGCTCAACGCCTTGATGGTTTTGCAGCTGAGTTTACTGGAATACTATCAAGACAGCTTGAGGAATCTAAATAGATTATGGCCCGTCGACACGTCAGATCTAATCTTCGTAGGCCCTATCGAGGGCCGGTAACTGATATTAATGTTGCTCCTTTTGTAGATGTAATGCTGGTTCTTGTAATTATATTTATGGTTGCTGCGCCATTACTAAATATTGGAGTACCTGTTGACCTTCCTAAGGCAACTCTTAAACCATTGAATGAAAACCAAGACCCATTGGTTATTACTGTAAACTCGATGGGTAATATATATATTCAAGAAGCTGAAGTACCAGAAAATGCACTTGTGGCCAGGCTTCAAGCTTTAACGCAAGCCAATAAAGATCTAAGGATATTTGTGCGGGGTGATCAAAATATTAATTATGGCCGGGTTATAGAGGTGATGGGAATGATTTCTAGAGCAGGGTTTTATAAGGTTGCTCTAATAGCTGAGGCACCCATCCCCAAAGAAAGGGTTAGGTAGGTCTATCCGGATGTTATTGCTATGATGGGTTTTGGTAAGATGCGTAATGGTGTTTTTACATCTATCAGCGCTCACCTAGTAGTTGTTTTATTTGCCCAATTTGGTCTGCCTCAACTTTTTACTAAGCCACCTGTGTCAGTAGATATTATACCTGTAGATCTTTTAGTATTAGATAGAAAAGTTACACCTCCACCTTTAAAGGTTATAAAACCAGAGCTCAAAACTGAGGCAAAACCGTTCAAACCGATACCAACTAAAAATTTAGTCAAGGAAAAGCCAGTTCAGCAGACCCAAAAATCATTACCACCGCCACCGCCCATAAATAAGCCAAAACCCTTTACTAAGAAGCCATTAAAAAAATTAAACCCAAAACCTACGATTTCAACCACTGCTAAACCTCGATTAAAACCAGCACCTAAACGGCCGGATAAGCTAAAGCCAGAAAAGAAAACCCAAAAAGCAAAAAAAATAAAGCAAGTAAAGAAAACACAAAAACCTAAGAGAGACTTTGCGTCAGTATTAAAAGATGTTTCAGAATTAAAGAAACCTGAGCAAACATTGGAAGTCGAAAAGAGTAAAATGACTATTAAAAAACAAGTATCGCAATTGCAAAATAAGAAAAGAGCTTCAATTACTGAAATAGAACGTTTAAAGCAAATGATTAGGCAGCAAATCCAACCCTGCTGGAGTCCTCCTGTAGGAGCTAAAGAAGCTGAGGGTCTAGCGATCATAATAAATATTCGCGTTGATAAGCGCGGTTATGTAACTAATGCAAAAGTTTTAAATGGAGAGGCAATGAGAAGCAGTAAAACAGTGCAGGCAGCTGCCGATGCTGCAAGACGCGCGGTTCTTAATTTAGCTTGTCAGCCTTTTGAATTGCCTCATGATTTATATGAAGAGTGGAAAGATATTAACTTTAATTTCGATCCAAGAAAGATGCTGGGTTAGATATGTTATCATATTTGGGTAAATCATTTTTTCGAAGAGTGTTTTTTTTGAGTTTGTCTCTAGTAGTTTTCTTACCGGGAAATATTCATGCGCAATTAAGCGTGGATGTAAATCAAGGAACAATTGCTCCTTTGCCAATAGCAATACCGGACTTCATCGCAAGAGATGAGAAGGTCAAAGACATGGCAGCTAATATAGCAAAAGTTATAACGGCTGATTTACAACGTTCGGGTCTATTTGCTCCAATAAATAAACAAGCTTTTCTTTCATGGCCAACAAATTTGGCTGTACGTCCTAACTTTGTAAACTGGAAACCTCTTAATGCTCAGGCTTTAGTTGTCGGAGAAGCAAAAATATCTCTTGCCGGTGAATTAACTGTAGAATTTCGACTTTGGGATGTATTTGCCGAACAACCGATGTTGGGATTGAGATTAAAACATCCCCGTGCATCATCTGGATGGCGGCAAGTGGCCCATACAGCTGCCGACCGTATTTATGAGAGAATTACAGGAGAAAGTGGATATTTTGATACAAGAATTGTTTATATATCTGAATATGGTCCCCCAACTAATCGAATTAAACGCCTTTCAATAATGGACCAAGATGGTGCGAATCATAAATATTTATCGGACGATAAAACTTTGGTATTAACTCCTAGATTTTCCCCAATTGCTCCCGAAATAACCTATCTTGCGTATTTTAATGAACAACCTCGGGTTTACCTCTTTAAC